>UOFI01000140.1_pt1 | contig 126097 bp, 107 predicted proteins | sample 1988361 | NCBI WGS metagenome assembly UOFI01 (sample SAMEA4712194, study PRJEB27164) | hydrothermal vent metagenome | biome: marine basaltic hydrothermal vent biome; feature: marine hydrothermal vent; material: mineral | place: Pacific Ocean | collected 2011-06-14/2011-07-23 | depth 1689 m
GCTCTGGCTCCAGGGCAGGTATTTCCACTCAGCATTGAAGCTGACCCGGTGGGGGGCGCAACATTGCCTACTCTCAGTTTTAGTCAGGCACCGGCTTCGGTTATTGAGGGTGACGCGAACACCACAACCAATATGACTTTCACTGTAACCCTTTCCAGTCTGGCCAATGGCGCTGTAACTGTGAACTATGTAACCAGTGATGGCACCGCAACAGCATCTAATAGCGAAATAGGCGATGATTACGCCATTTCTCTTGGCATAATTACGATTCCTGTCACCTCGTTGTCTGCCACCTTTGACATAGCCATATATGGAGATAATAGCCCGGAGAGCAATGAGACATTCAATCTGACTCTCTCCAATGCCTCAGCTAATGTTATTTTGGGTGCGTCCACAGCAATCGGCACTATTATTGATGATGATTATCCTGAAAGACTTAATGACACCGGCGTTATAAATTGTGGCTATACCTCATCAACGGGTACGGCTGCATATACTGTGGATTGTGCAGGAACCGGTGTAACCACTTCAACTGACGGCACGATCAGTAACCCCGGTAATACTTTAACCCTACCTGCTGGCCAGGATGCGCTCTATGGCCGAGATAATCTAAATAATGACGACAGCGATGGTTTAAGAGGCTTCAGTTTTACCAAACTCGACGCCAATGGCAACCCTTTAGCGGATCAAACTCAAAGCTATGCCGCTCAACCCTGGTCCTGTGTTATGGATAATCACACCGGCCTTATCTGGGAAGTAAAAACCACCGATAAGGGCCTGCATGATTACTGGTCTACTTACACCTGGTACAATTCTACAGGTACAGATGATTCGGGAGACCCGGGCATTGCAAACGGTGGAACCTGCTCTGACACCGGCAACTGTGATACCGAAAAATTTATCTCCGCTGTTAATGGTGGTGCGACTGGATCAAGCAATGCCCTTTGTAAAACAACAAACTGGCGTTTACCCACAACAGCCGAACTGCTGTCTATTGTCAATAATAATGGCGACTCTATTAACAGCCAGGTACTTCCTTTTATAGATACCCGTTTTTTCCCTAATGCGGTTTCATTTATATTTACGGGTGGCGATCAACCCACTGAGTACTGGACAGTTAATTCATCTGCCGACCCGGTAACCAGCAGTTCCGCATGGAGCGTCTTTTTATTATCGGGGGAAACAAAACTTATGCCTAAAACCTCAACAACAACCGTGGTTCGACTGGTCGCAACTGGATTGACGCCCCGCTTCTAAACCACGACATTGCAAACAAACCTGTTTATAAGCACTACCACTACTTTATTTAATGCCTCAAAATAGAAAATGGATAGTTAGAAGAAATATTTTGCTAACTAAAAAGAGATTTAAAACTATGAAATTAATTATTCCACTCAGTATTTTATTTACCAGTCTGCTGAGCAACACATTAAGCTATGCAGCCTGTACACCCGGTACCAACCTTACTGTCACTAAAACCGATGGTATTTATATCCAGAATCAGGATGGCACAATAACGGATACCCTTACAGGCCTGATGTGGCAACAATGCCCCCTGGGGCTAACTGGCCCTAACTGCCAGACTGGCGCTCTACAACCTCACAGTTGGGCAACGGCACTGGCTGCTGTAAATGCAGATACAGGCAATGGTTATACTGACTGGCGCTTACCTAATAAGAATGAACTGAATTCACTGGTGGATCTGTCCTGTTTTATGCCGGCTATCAATACCACGATTTTTCCTGGCACTATCAACAATGGCGAAATACCGAATGCACTTTACTGGTCATCAACGCCTGATGTTGGCACCGTCAATGCGTGGCTAATTGACTTTCTAAATGGCCGGGTTTTTACTGGGGACAGACAAAATACGACAGGATATGTGCGCCTGGTGCGCGGCATGGACCTAGTGCAGCCTGCACCCGTGCAGCCACCTGCTCCTGGTTAGATACCAGAATAAACCCTGTACCTGTTTCACAGTACTGTATTTTACCTGGACACATACGAAGCTCCTGTGAGAATTAACTGAGTGCGATAAGGGTCATTAACACCCGTGTTGCAGCTGTGAACCTGAATTAATCAGTTGACCGCACAAATACACGGTCAGTATTTGAGAATGTTAGTTATTCTCACTCAGTGCAAGTCACCCATTCGGTGAGGGTGCTGCACCCTGAATGAACTGCACCCCTGGAGCACACCTGACTATATCAAAAAAACCGTTAAGGACTGGCCATTAGCGCTCTTTTTGATTACGTCCCATAATGATCAATATGGGCACTCCCGGAGTCACACTTTATGGCACCCAGCTGATTAATTTAGGATGAATTGAGGCTGTGACTTTTGGTATTATTGATGAGTTGTTATTTAAATTCAATTAGTTGTATTTTCTGAGGGGGCCTGAATTAACTCACACCTGATAGCCACAGAAAAAAATGTTATGATACGCCGCTCAAACACAACAGCACAAATCACACTATGAGCGAAAATCGTCTAACCATTGCCGGCAAAACCTATAACTCACGTTTACTGGTGGGCTCAGGAAAATATAAAGACCTTCAGGAAACGAAGGCGGCTACCGAGGCCAGTGAAGCCGAGATTATTACGGTGTCGATTCGCCGTACCAATATCGGCCAGAACCCGAATGAACCCAATCTGCTGGATGTTGTACCGCCAGACAAATATACCATACTGCCGAATACTGCTGGCTGCTATACCGCTGAAGACGCCATTCGAACCTGCCGCATGGCCCGTGAGCTGCTCGACGGTCACAATTTGGTCAAGCTTGAGGTGCTGGGTGATGAAAAAACCCTTTATCCGGACATTAGCGGCACCCTGCAGGCGGCAGAAACACTGGTGAATGATGGCTTTGATGTGATGGTATACACCACCGATGACCCGTTAGTTGCAAAACGCCTGGAAGAAATTGGCTGTGCCGCCGTTATGCCCCTGGCCGCGCCGATTGGCTCGGGACTGGGTATACGTAACCCCTATAATATTCTCACCATTATTGAAAACGCCAATGTACCTATACTGGTGGATGCCGGAGTAGGCACAGCATCTGATGCTGCCATTGCCATGGAGTTGGGCTGTGATGGTATTTTAATGAATACGGCAATTGCAGGCGCGCAAAACCCGGTGCTGATGGCCTCAGCTATGAAAAAAGCCGTTGAGGCCGGGCGCGAAGCCTTTTTAGCCGGCCGCATTCCACGCAAACGTTTTGCTTCGGCATCTTCACCCATTGACGGTACATTTTTTTAATCCGCCAACTTAAACACCGTGCTCACAATATAAGTTCACAACAAACGGTATTGTGAGCACAGCAACGTCTTAAACGGTATTATGTCAGATACACCACCGCGCAGAATTCGCAGCTTTGTTAAACGGGAAGGTCGCCTGACACCCGGACAACAACTCGCACTGGATACGCTCTGGCCTGAGTTTGGTATCGATTTTTCTGAAGCGCCGCTAAACCTCCAGGAACTGTTTGGCCGTGATGCAGAAACCATACTGGAAATAGGCTTTGGTAATGGTGAGTCACTTTACCAGATGGCACAACAAAACCCGCATAAAAACTACATCGGTATTGAAGTTCACCGACCCGGTGCCGGCCATTTACTGCATCTAATGCAAACATCCGGATGTGAAAACATTCGTATTTCCACCCACGATGCGGTTGAGGTTTTACAGCAGCAGATTACGGATGCCAGTATTGATAAATTTCAGCTGTTTTTCCCCGACCCCTGGCATAAAAGAAAGCACCACAAACGCCGTATTGTACAAACTAATTTCATTCAGCAAATTGCCCGAAAACTGAAAACGGATGGCCTTTTCCATATGGCCACCGACTGGGAACACTATGCAAAGCAAATGCTGAAAGAATTAAACAACAGCCCGCTTTTTATTAACCTTTCTGAGGACGCCTGCTTTGTTCCCAGACCAAAAGAGCGTCCCGTTACAAAGTTCGAAAAGCGTGGCCGGCAACTGGGGCATGGTGTATGGGATTTATTATTTCAAAAGAAATAATCCTGAAACACACCGCCACCTTAACTTGAATATTTCATGGTTATTCTCTAAAAACCATGAAATATTCAAATTAAAATTTTCTCAATCAAAGCTTTAAACCTTCTTTTGATTTAAATTTTAAGGGGTGAAATAAGTGCTGTTCACCCACATATGCGCATAAATACTGGCCACATAACCCAGCGCAATCACTGGTGTCCATTTTAAATGCCCGAAGAAGGTATATTTACCCCTGGCCTGGCCCATTAAGGCCACACCTGCAGCAGAACCGATGGACAGCAGCGAACCACCCACTCCCGCGGTGAGAGTAACCAGTAGCCACTGACCAATTGACATATCCGGGTTCATGGTCAACACGGCAAACATCACCGGTATATTATCGACTATGGCCGACAGAACACCCACGGTTACATTCGCGGTAGTCGCTCCCCACTGGTTATACATAATCTCTGAAGCCATACCCAGGTAGCCAAGAAAACCCAGCCCCCCGACACATAAAACCACGCCATAGAAAAACAGCAATGTATCCCACTCTGCCCTGGCGATGGGATTAAAAACATCGAATGCTACCGGCGAGCCAATTTTTCCGTCACGCACCGCTGTGTCCAGATTTTCAGTATCACGGGATGCCGTTTTCTTTAAAAAGAACCCCAACACCTGCAAGTAACCCAGGCCGGTTAACATGCCAATTACCGGTGGCATATGTAAGAAATTATGGAATGACACGGCGGTGAATATGGTCAGCAAAAACAGCACAATCATGCGCTTTGCACCCCGCTGCATCTGTACTTGCTCACTCACGGCATCCGGCTTAATATCAGGAATGGCAAAGTGCATAATCGCCGCAGGTATCAGAAAGTTGACCGCCGAGGGAATAAACAGTGCAAAGAACGTCCAGAACTCCACCATGCCTTTTTGCCACACCATCAACGTTGTGATATCGCCAAAGGGGGAGAATGCACCACCGGCGTTTGCAGCCACCACAATATTAATGCACGAGATACCAACAAAGCGCTGGTTATCACCCCCCACCGCCATAATCACCGCACACATTAATAATGCGGTGGTTAAATTATCCGCCACCGGTGAAATAAAGAAGGCCAGTATACCGGTAATCCAGAACAGGGCCCTGAAACCAAAACCACTCTTCACTAACCAGGCACGTAAGGCCTCAAATACTTTGCGCTCTTCCATGGAGTTTACATAGGTCATTGCCACCAGTAAAAATAACATCAGCTCTGCATATTCCAGCAGATTATGACGAACCGCAACTTCCGCTTCTTTCGACATGCCGTGTTGTGCCGCAACCCAGGCGATCGCGCCCCAGATAATACCCGCCGCTATAATGACCGGCTTTGACTTTCTCAGGTGGGTAAACTCTTCAGCCATCACCAGTAAATAAGCCAGTGCAAAGACTGCCAGCGAGAAATAGCCAACCGCACTAGACGTCATGTCCCAGCTCTGAGCGGCATCAACCGATGCACCGCTCGCAAAGACACTGACCGAAAAAAAAGCCATGACCAGGGCAAGCGGAAATCTGAATTTATCTTTTAAAATATTCATATTTTTACTTTTTATTTTCTAATTTTTTTTCTAATTTTTTTGTACAAAAAAATAACCTGAATATCACAGTGCAGATATTCAGGTTATTTATTCACATTTTTAAAACACAATACTCATCATCAACATCATAACAACCAGGAATAAAACCGTCATAATGCCACCGGCTTTCATAAAGTCCGGCACACGATAACCACCCGGCCCCATAATCAGCGCATTAACCTGATGGGTTGGAATTAAAAACGAATTAGATGTTGCAATCGCCACCGTTAAAGCAAACACCGCTGGATTTGCGCCGGGTATCTGCAAGGCAATATTCACCGCAAGTGGCACCAGCAAAACGGTTGCACCCACATTTGACATCACCAGTGTAAAGAAAGTTGCCAGCACTGCAATAACTGTCTGCACTACCCAGATCTGTGGGTCTTCCCCCATCACAGACAGGGTCTGCTCGGCTATCCATTTGGCGGTACCGGAGCCTTCTACCGCCACACCCAGCGGTATCAAAGAGGCCAGTAAAAATACCGTTTTCCAGCTCACCGCAAGATAGGCTTCTTCAACTTTTATTACACCGGATAAAATCATACCCACCGCGCCGGTTAACAATGCAACAGATAAACGAATATCGGTAAACAACACCAGAAACAGTGCAATACCAAAAAACACCAGCGCCGGTACTAATTTTTGCGGCCTGGCTTCTTCTTTCGGATATTCAGTTGTCACCACCACAAAATCCCGGCTGGACTCAAGCCTTGCCAGAGCATCCCAGCCCGTATGAACCACCAGTGTATCGCCCCCAGCCAGTGGCATATTACGTATATCATCACCTTCCCTTAAGGTCTCACCATTACGGTGCAGACCGATCAGGGCTAAACCATAAGACTTTCGTAACCAGACATCACGCGCACTTTTACCAACCAGGCTGGAGCTGGGCGGAATAACAACCTCAGCAATACCGGATTTAGTGGTGGCCAGTGCCTCTGAGAACGTACGTAATTCGGTACGCTGTTTCAGTTTAAAATCATCCGCCAGTTTTTTAACATTTTCCGGGCTGGCAACTATGCCCAGTACCATCCCCGCAGAAAACTCTATATCCCTTGCAACAGAACCCGGGCCAAAACGCTGATCTTCACCCTGCCGCTTACTCGCGATTACACGGACCCCGTATTTTGACTCAATATCGTCCAGTGTTTTTCCAATTAATGGGCTGTCCTCTAAAACCACGATCTCAGAAAGAGAGTAATTCAGGCCATAGAGCTCCTGGATGTATTTCATTGGGTCAGAACCTGATGTTGAGCTCTCACTTTTAGTGACCGGCAGAACAAAACGCCCCGCCAGTACAAAGTACACAATACCGGTAAATACCAGCACCAGCCCTACCGGGGTTACTGAAAACAGCCCCCAGGTTTGCATTTGCTGATCAGCAGGTAAGGACTGGTTAGAGGTTAAAATCAGGTCATTGAGGAGAATTAACGGGCTGGAGCCCACCATAGTCACCGTACCACCGAGAATGGCACAAAACCCCATGGGCATTAACAACCGTGACATAGGTAAACCGGAGCGAGCTGAGATACGGGATACAACCGGTAAAAATAATGCGGCAGCACCCACATTCTGCATAAATGAAGAAATAATACCCACGGTTGAAGAGATAATGGGGATTATTCGCCCCTCAGATGTTCCCCCCACCTTCAGTATAAATGCTGCAACCTTGCTCATCAGACCGGTTTTATCCAGGCCCGCGCCAATAATCATGACCGCAATGATAGAAATAACCGCATTTGATGCAAAACCATCAAACAGATGGCTGGTATCAACCAGCCCTTCTTTTAGCCCCATATAGGGTGCCAGCAAGGTCGTCAGACCCAGCAGCACCATCACCGTAACAGCCGCAACATCAACCCCTACCACTTCAAATGCAAATAAATAGATGGTTAACAGCAATATACCGGTTACCCAGGCTATCTCGGTTGAGGGAGCGACATACATGCCCAGCCCCAGTGCAAGTAACAGAAAAATTGCTGCAGCAATCACCTGTTTAAGGTTCAATACACCCAAAACGTTAAGGGGGCTTTCTTCTTCATTTGTTGCGGGCATATAAAATGTACTCCAGGAAGTATGTTTGTAACTTAATATGTACACTGACCACAGAATTACCTGCAAATATTCAGATGCACTTACTGCAGGATGATTTATCGGCTCAAATGGACGTTCTTACTGCAAAGGCCTGCAGGGGAGGTCGCGAATCATACATCAACTAGCGGTTTAAATATGCAAAAAATACCGCCACAGATAAGCACGGATTCACACTCAATGACTCGCTTTAATTCAGAACATTCCAAAATGGAATTTATTTATACCCCTATTAGAAGCCACGTTTAGAGCAAAATTTAATGCAACGGCATAATGCCGCTTATAAATACACTATTCAATTGAATTCAAATGACTTAATATTCCTTAATGGAATATATTAACCTACCGGATTACAAATCACTCGCCACTTTAAAAGCCGTAGTTGAACTCGGCAGTGTTAACCGTGCAGCTGATGCTCTGTATATCGGTCAACCGGCCGTTACCAAGCGCCTACGAACTCTGGACACAAGTTATGGCGTTGCCCTTATGCAGCATGAAGGGCGAAAACTCAAGCTAACGGCCGCCGGCGAAAAGGTGTATGCCTATGCAAAGCTGGTTCTGGAGCTGCAGTCCAGCCTGCTTGATGACCTGGCCTCCCTGCGAGCCGGTCACAACCGCTTACGGCTTGAGGTCACTTTTGCCATTGGGGAGCATGTGCTCCCGGATATTCTTATGCATTTTGCAGATACGCAGCCGGAGTTGCGCATCGAGAGCCGGCTGGGCTACTCACGACGCATTCACACGCGACTGGCCACTGGCCTGGCGGACATTGCGCTGCTTGAGCTTGCTCCCCGGCATCCGAATATAAAAGTCGAGGCCTGGAAGCAGGATGAACTGCTGCTGGTCTGTGGACCTGGCCACCCTTTATGGGAAACAGAGCGGATAGAAATACCCCAGCTAGAACAGCTGCATTATGTGCTGCGCGAAGCCCAGTCATCCATACGTAATACACTGGACCAAACCCTGCTCGATATCGGCATTAAACAACTGAAAATTGATATGGAAGTTGGCTCCACCGAGACCATTATTGGCTTGTTACAACGGGGTAAGCAGGTCAGTTTCCTGCCTCAGTTTGCGGTAAATACCTGCCTGCATCGAAACAGCCTTAAACACATCAAAGTCAACGGGCTTATTATTGAGCGCACATTATGGGCAGCCTATAACCATGCTAATATCAATAGCCAGGGAGCCGATGCGTTTATACAACTACTGAAACAAATCACATCAAAACAGCACTCACAAGCATCTAATTAGTGCCCATATATTTCATCAGAACTTCCGGGGTGCCGGCAACTTAGGCCAAATATTTTACGGCTACGCTCAAAAAAAACATGAAATATTCGGCTTAGGCAATCTCTTTATTTTGTGCCTATACTCAGTGAAATTAACAAAATCAATCAGCACAACACTGAGTAAAATTAATATCACTCGCACATAGGGCTCACCGTGATCAGAAAATACTTCCTGCTTTTATTGCTCAGCTGTATACCTTCAGTCAGTATGGCATCCTCCCGGTCAGGACAATGGCTGGATTTAACCAGTCACTGGGTCGGATTTACTGCACTGGCTATTTTTATTATTTCTTATATTTTTGTAATGGCAGAGGAATTCATTCATCTGCGAAAATCAAAACCTGTTGTGCTGGCCGCCGGAATCATATGGGCCCTCATTGCCTATGTTTATGCAACCAAGGGCTTTAACCACGAAGCAGAGGTCGCTGTTCGTCACAACCTGCTGGAATACGCAGAGCTGATGCTGTTTTTATTAGTCGCCATGACCTATATCAACGCCATGCAGGAACGCCAGGTATTTGATGCACTGCGTTCATGGCTGTGTAAAAAAGGCTTTGGCTTCAGACAACTCTTCTGGATTACTGGTGTACTCGCCTTCTTTATTTCACCCATTGCTGACAACCTGACAACCGCTTTGCTCATGTGCGCAGTGGTAATGGCTGTCGGTGGCGATAACAATAAATTTATTCTTATCGCATCGATTAATATTGTTATCGCCGCCAATGCAGGCGGGGCCTTTTCACCCTTCGGTGACATCACCACTTTGATGGTCTGGCAAAAAGCCATAGAAGCGTCCAATGGCTCCGTTAATTTCTGGTCATTCTTTGCTTTATTTGTACCGTCTCTGGTTAACTGGATTGTGCCTGCAGCCATTATGCATTTCTCCGTTCCTGACGAGCAACCTGAGAGTGACGACAAGCTGGTAGAAATGAAACGCGGCGCAAAAAGCATTGTAGTGCTCTTTATATTCACCATCGCAACAGCGGTAAGCTTCCATAACTTTCTCCACCTGCCGCCGGTTATCGGTATGTTAACCGGCCTGGCTTACCTGAAATTTTTTGGTTATTACCTGAAGAAAACACACGTCTTTGAAACCCGCAATGGCGTCACGGATGAAAATAAAAATCACCATGTCATGGGTGATGTCGTTCCATTTGATGTCTTTGATGGCGTTTCCCGAGCTGAATGGGATACTCTGCTGTTTTTCTATGGCGTCGTTTTATGTGTCGGTGGCCTGGGCTTTATTGGCTACCTGTCATTAGCCTCAGAATTAATGTACACAGAGTGGGGGGCCGCTCTCGGGCTGAGCAGCGCCATGAATGCCACTCCAGCCAATGTGGTGGTTGGTTTTCTTTCAGCCATTGTCGACAATATTCCTGTTATGTTTGCAGTACTCACCATGATGCCAGATATGTCTGTTGGCCAGTGGCTACTGGTGACGCTCACCGCCGGTGTGGGTGGTTCAATGCTCTCTATAGGCTCCGCCGCAGGTGTTGCCCTGATGGGTGCCGCCCGGGGCAAGTACACCTTTTTCGGGCACCTCAAATGGGCACCGGTGATTATGCTGGGCTATGGTGCAAGCATCGTCACACATCTGTGGTTAAACTCAGGCCAGTTCTAAACTGCCCCCTGAGGGCCTGAAACTCAGGGCTGCCCCTAAAAATATGCCGGAAATACTGCACTGTGTTCTCGTCGGCTGGCCTGACTCATAATATTGTCTGAAAACAGGCTTATCAATAAAAATTCGCGCCGCCACGCAAAAATCGCTAAAATACCCAACTACATGCCCTGATCAACTGCTCCGTGAATGAGCTCAGAGCCTACAGAATTCCATACTCCTGCTGTTTCTAAACCACTGCGGCAGACGGTAATTTTTTATATATCAATAAGTTAAGGAGACATCAATGTCCCAAAAGCATCCTGTTATTGCAGTAACCGGTTCGTCCGGTGCAGGCACATCAACTGTAAAAAAAGCCTTTGAACACATTTTTTTCCGCGAAAGCATTAAACCCGTTGTTGTTGAGGGTGACAGTTTTCATGCCTTTGATCGAGCAGCTATGAAAGAAGAAATGGCAAAACACGAAGCCAAAGGCAATCGCTTTTTCAGTCATTTTGGTGAAAATGCCAATGAATTTGGTAAATTAGCTGAATTATTTAAGACATATGGTGAGAAGGGCAGTGGGAAAAAACGCTACTATCTGCATTCAGAGCCAGAAGCCGCTGAACACAATGCACGCCTGGGTATCGACAAAAAACCGGGGGAATTTACACCCTGGGAAGACATCGAAAGCGGCTCAGATCTCATGTTCTATGAAGGCCTGCATGGTCTTGTCAACACAGACAACCACAATGTTGCCCAGCATGTAGACCTGGGAATAGGTGTAGTACCTATCGTAAACCTGGAATGGATTCAAAAAATACACCGTGACAATGCAGAACGCGGATATTCTGCTGATGTCATCGTAGACACAATCCAGCGCCGCATGCCGGATTATGTCAATTACATTACACCACAGTTTTCTCAGACAGATATAAACTTTCAACGAGTATCTACGGTTGACACATCTAACCCTTTTATTGCTCGCGATATTCCAACACCTGATGAAAGCTTTATCGTTATTCGCTTTAAGAACCCAACAAAATTTGGCACTGATTTTCCATATCTGCTGAATATGATCAGTGACTCATTTATGTCTCGCCGTAATACGATAGTTGTGCCCGGTGGAAAAATGGGGCTGGCAATGGAAATTATCCTTACGCCAATCATTCACGACATGATAGAAAAATCTAAAAAAGCCAGATAACGCAATTCATACAACGTTCTGTTGAAATAAATAGGCCGGCACTTATTAGCCGGCCTTTTTTAGAAATACGCCGGCCAAATAATATCTGCAGCCATTTTTCACAACGCCTGAAACTACAGACTAACGCATACTCTCTCCATAAATCTGCAAAAACCTTCCCTATAAACTGTTTTCCTGAACGCGGTTCTCCTATAGAACACCCATCTAAACTTTATTATATTTGTCAAACCAATTGTTATATACTGAACAGATTATAAAAACATCCTTAATACTGTTCTGGACTGCACCTAAAAATGAAAAAATTTCTGTTAGCTCATAGTAGTGGTCATTCAGCTGATAGCATACTAACGGAATGCATTAATCAACTGGGAGATATCCCGCCAGAAGCCAATTTTGGCTTTCTTTATCTCAGTGACCACCTGCTTGATCAGGCAGAATATATTTTAAACCGACTTAAGCAGACCACTGGTTTTTTCAACTGGGTTGGCAGTACAGGCAGAGGCTTGATTGCTACAGAACAGGAGTATTATGATCAACCTGCAATGGTCATTATGATTGCTGGCTTTAATGAAACAGACTTTCATCTGCTGCCTAACTTCACCGATACGACATCATCACTGAAGGGAGAACTGGCCAGCTGGTGCAACAACAATGATTTCAATGTCGGCCTGATTCACGCCGACCCTGAAAACCAGATGCTTCAAACTTTAATTCACCGGCTAGGAGAAAATATTCCTGGCTCGTTTTTAGTTGGTGGAATCAGCTCTTCACGGGGCAAAAACCTGCAGTTTGCAGACAGCATTCTACAGGGCGGCATCAGTGGCGTGTTATTTTCACAGCAGGTACCTATTCTAAGTAACCTGACCCAGGGCTGCACCCCAATCGGACCAAGACACAGGGTAACCGAAAGCGAACAGAATATTGTTTTCACACTGGATAACAGGCCCGCACTGGATGTGTTAACGGATGACACAGGTGAGGTTATTGCCCGTGACTGGGAGCAGGCATCGAACTATATTTTTGCCGGACTTGTGAATAAAAACTCGGACACCGACGACTATACCGTGCGGTTTTTAATGGGTATAGACCCCCATGACAAACTCATTGTCATCTCAGGCGATATACAGAATGATCAGGACATTATATTCTGTCGCCGTGACGGCAATACGGCCATGGACGATATGCAGCGTATGTTGTTACAGATAAAATCACGGCTGAATAGCCCTATAAAAGGTGCCATTTATATTTCATGCAGGGGCAGGGGGCGTGAACAGTTTGGCTCTAACTCTGAAGAGGTCCGCATGATTCATTCCGTTCTGGGCGACTTTCCACTGGCCGGCTTTTTTGCCAATGGAGAAATTCATAAAAGTATGCTCTATGGATATACCGGTGTGCTAACATTGTTTATATAATTATTAATTAGCACACCACGATATGATCATTGATAGCCATTGCCATATTGATTTTGATGACTTCAATGCCGATCGAGAGCAGGTGTTACAACGTGCTCAAAATGCCGGCGTGTCAAAAATAATTGTTCCCGGCGTCACTCAGAAAACCTGGCAAAGAATTACCCGCACATGCCTTAAATATTCACAGCTTTACCCCTGCTACGGGTTACACCCCTATTTTATTGAGAAACATACAGAAAATGACCTGTTGAGCCTGGAAAACTACTTATTAGATAACAACGCGGTTGGTGTTGGCGAATGCGGTCTTGATTTTTTTCTTAAAAATCTAAACAAAGACAAACAGATTTTTTATTTCGAGCAGCAGCTTGATCTCGCCATTAAATTTAAATTACCCGTCGTCATACATGCCAGAAAAGCCACTGAAGCGGTTATTAAATCCATAAAAAACAGGCCGGGGCTATGTGGCATGATTCACAGTTACTCGGGCAGCTATGAACAGGCGATGCAATTAATTGAACTGGGTTTTTACCTGAGCTTTGGTGGCCCAATCACATACGATAATGCAACTCGTCTGCATAAACTTGTGCGCTCACTACCATTAAATAACATTTTGATTGAAACAGATGCACCCGATCAGCCCGTTTCTGCACATTATGGTGAAAGAAATGAGCCGGCTTTTATCACCGATATAGCCAGACAAATTGCAGCATTGAAAAACATTGATATCAATGAAGTTAAATCCGTAACCCGCAATAATACTCAAAACTTATTTAATTTAGGTTGTTAAACCCACACTGCTCAGAAAAATTAAATAAAGCAAAACTCAGTGTAAAACAGCTTTTCACACGGGGCGGGGAGGTTGGCTGATAGCCTGTAAACGACCGGACTCATATCTGTGGTACAGCAGTTAAATTTTTAAGTGACGAGATTTAATTGCAGAAATCTTTAGCTATTTAATTTAAGTTAAAAGCACACTTAAATGCCTGGTTGGCTCAATCAGCAAATTAAAACAGGCCTGTAAAAAACTCGGTTATGTACGAACGATTCAAGAAAAGTAGTGAACAATATTTTCTGTCACCTGGTATTCAGGGTCTTTCATTTTTATACACTCAAAACCAGAAAATTACCTCGATAAATATAGAAACCTGTAATTAATAATTATTTTTAAATTTGGACAGGTGTCATTGACTGGTTTTTATCTTTCTTAGTATGCCTGTCATATTAACCTGCAGTTAATAAAATATGCACTCTCCAGTAAAAAACAAAATAGATGTTTTCTTATAGAGATAACCGGTTAGAGAGCTTGTTCAACAACCGGATAAGATTGTGGATCCCGCTGGTCTCACAATCTATCCTTATTCGTTAGATTTATTATTACCACCATTATTATATGTTTTCCAGTTTTGTATTAAGGTTAGCGACAGGCGTGAATGAAAAAGCTTTTCCGATTTTTTGTTTATCAAGTAGGCCAATGTCGACTAATTTTAATAAATCAGTTCTTGCTGTATCATATGTAACATTATGAGCGCCTCTATGGCTTTCTACGTAAAATATTGCGTCTGGATTTTTTAGTGCTCTGTTAATTAAAACGACCTGTCTATAATTAAGTAGATTATGCAAGCGTGGAGACTTTCTTATCATCTGTTCAACAGTATTTATTTCTTTAGATTTGTTTTCTAAATAAATTAGCAAGTCTTTTATCGCTTTATTTATTACCTCTAATTGATGAATGATAAAATAAGTTACATCATCATCGTCAGTTTCTGTATAGAGGTAGGCTCTTGTGTATTTTGCCGGAGCAGATTTTAGTATTCTAGATATGGAAATAAACTCCATTGTCCAATACCCTTGTTTTAGCATAGACCAATAAAATAATGCTCGTGCTGTTCTGCCATTTCCATCTTCAAATGGGTGGTCATATGCAAGTAGGAAGTGCAGTATTATTGCACGTATCACCGGATGTAAAAATTCTGTAGGGTGTGTAGTATTGGCAAAATTGCAAATACTTTCCATTCTACTTTGTAGTTCTTTTACTTTTGGTGGGACATGAATTATAGTTGCATCACGGTCATCACCTACATAGATATCATCTGAAGTGCGTAGTTTTCCTACTGTATCTTGATCATCCATTGTGTTGTTACTTAGGATTCTATGTAGTTCAAATATAAGTTCGGGTGTAAGCGACTCATTAGAAATATCCTTTATATATTCCATCGCATGGTAATTATTAAGAATCATTGTTTCAGACTTGTCGCGGGGTTTTCGTTTTTGCCTGAGCATTTCTTTTGCTACTTTTCGAGTTGTTGCGGCACCTTCAAGTTGGCTTGATGTTATTGACTCTTCAATTAATGAATTTATAAGATAAGTATCTCGAGTGTTTGGATTGGCTACTTGTTCTGTTGTTTTTAGCTCTCCTCCTCCATGTACTTCTATTTCATGTAATAGTCGGCGCACTGTATCAGGCTCGCCGAAAACGAAGGAGTTGCCGTCTTTATCTGAATGAGGGATATTTTTATAAAGCGCTTTACGTGCGACTTTAATCGCTAACCACCATTCTTCATGACTTGAAACTGTTGAAGGAAGCTTTAAGTGTCTTAGCTTGTCCCAATGGTGGTATTTTCCTTTAGGGTCTGGTTTTATACCAGAGGAGAATATTTCACCTAGTTTTTCAGGAGAGTTTTTGATTATATGGTCAATCAAGCTTTGAAAGTCGGGCGGGGATATTGGGATTTTCATAACTTTTTACCAGTGTATACTAAATTGAGAGTAAGCCTAACACCTGTAATTGCGATTTTCTACCAATTTGGTATTAATTGGTAGAAAATCGGTAGCAAGGCTGAATTACTAATTTTGTATTAATTGGTAGTAAATTGGTAGTTATTAAACCTGTAACTTATTGATTTAATAGGGATAGGTGATTGGTGGTGAATAATCTAACATCTTAGCATTTATACGCTGTGTGGAGCCCAGCGCAACAGGGCGTATAAATGTCTGCTGGATTATGCCGTGACTGGCGTGAAGTTTGCAATATGGGAATTGTTTTAATTTTGTATAGTTGATTAAACCCGTTTAAGCCCGTTTTCTGATGTATCACTTATTACCTGTGTCCGGTAGATGTTTTATAGTTTAAAACAACCGGGGGTGATAGGGCTTTTGGGCTGTTTTTTAACTTATTAGTGCATATCGACGTCGCTCCCGCTCGGATAATATTTCACCCACCAGGTGCAGGTACCCTGTTTTGCATTTAGGACAACGTTCAGCTGCCTCTTTATTAGTGGGCAGACACTAACGAGACAGATGAAAAGCATGCCTCAGCAGTATATAGCTATTATTTAGATATCAGGTATAAGAGCCTGTACAGCTAATAAGATTCCTACGATTATTACACCAAATTTTCTATCCAAACACCATATATAGCGAATAAGACTGTCACAGTAGAGGATTTAACGAATTTGTCCTGAGTCCTTTGCTTGTTTAAGCATAAGCATCTCATCTTTGGAGGCTGATTACGCATGACAGTCGGTGATTAATATTGTAGATGAGCAGGTACATTTTTTATTTAGCTCTATGTCAAGCACTGTGCCTGATATCAACATATATCATCACTATTGTATCTATCCATTATATAATATTTTATTATGGCAACAGGTCATAAGTAAGCACCATTCCACCATTCGAGTCGGGTTCCTTAGAATATCTGCATCCTAATCAGGTTAGTCACTAAAATGACGCCCCGAGATTAAAATAAACCCTGTTTTCACCAATATTTTTATCCAGACCATTTGCAAAACCCAGTACCATACGACTGGTAATGCCGTAAAATAAATTAATATCCCCCTGTAACTCAAAACCGACACTGGAATAATACTCCTCCGGTTTCGAATCGGTATACGCCGCACCGCTTTCCGCAAACACGCTACCTGACCATTGAATAATGCCCAATGGCGGAGACATCCAGCCGCGTTCAATTAAGCTTCCGGGAAAGCGCCATTCTAAAGTCGCCAGCTGCAGGTGCCGCCCGCGTAATTGCGGCAAACCTTCAGCATAGCCACGCAATGCATAAGACCTTCGGCCGAATAATGGCTCAGATACCGGGTTAATAAAACTGAAAGCATCGAACTCATTATCTTCTCCACCCAGCCTGAAGGGCTTAGGCTGGTCCGTTCCCCAGCCCTGCACGAACCTGAGCGCCAGCACATTCTGACTGCCTAACCCTATATACTCTCGCCAGTCCAATGTATAAACCTCACCGCTGTAATCACTTTTCAATGCCTCCGTTGTTTCAGCTAACAAACGAACACTTCTGCCATCACTTTTACTGATTGAACGAATATAATTTTTTGTATTATTGTATAAAAAGGCTCCCCCCAGCAAATTATCTGAAATATCTCTTTGCTCCGGTATACCGGCAGCACGTATGCCATCTTTCGTTTCACTCACCAGTAAACCTAATAAATAATTCATACTGCTTTCAATGCCCGGATAATTAAATGCACCTGACATAAAAAGATCATCCACATTTCTTGCAACTGCGAAATCGCCATTAATATCCGTTAATATTTCAGTGCTGCGCTGATAACCGATTGCAAATCGGTTAGCATAAGCATAACGAATATCACCTACCAGCCAGTTATTGGTCGTATCATAAGCGACGTTTAAAACATAATTATCAACACCCAGTGCATCACCACCCGCCGTACTTATACCATACTCACTTCTATCCTTCGATACAGATGCCGATGGAAACCACCACCTGGGACGCATAGTGGATATTGCAGAATAATCCTCCGGCTGAGATGTCGCCACTTCAACCGCCAGTTCTAGCCGGTTTTGATAGGTGTTATTTAAATCTACAGTTTCTACGCTGGCGACTTTATCCTGATGATTATCCAGACGATATACATCACGACCATTGCTATTGTATCCAACATAATATAATGGCGAATGTTGATTCAACTGCAGGGGAACAAATGCGCCTGATTTTACTCGGGTTATTTGCTGTAGCCGCTGAGAATTTTTTAAATATCGATAGATCTGATAACGCCCACTACGCTCTGAACTAAATAGAATAGACTCCCCTTTATCACTGTAGGAAGGGTACATATCAATATACCGATCATTAGTAATGGCAATCCACTTGTTTGTTTCCAGGTCAAACTCTTCTATATTCCATCCACTTAAAGTTCGAAATACTGCAGCTAATATTTTTTTACCATCTGGTGACCATTTCAGTTGTGAGACAATGTCAGTATCATTACCCTTCCAGGGCACAGCAAGAACTTCACCCTGTGCATTTAAAATAACCAGTTTACTTTTAGCCTTATCCGTTTGCACTGCAATAATCTTTTCCCCATCAGGGGACCAGGCAGCAGACCTGTAACGACCACACACTGTAATAGCATGCGCCTCATCTTCACCGGGACTCAATATATAGATATCACTGTTAATATTATATTCATCACAATATTCCAACTGTGTTAATAACACCCCTGCCTGTTGATGAACATCTATCTGTGCCCCGGTGCTTTGAATTTCTGATAACTGTTGCGAACCACTCTCAGACTGCAGCATAAGCGCGGCATGCTCAAATGCACCATTCGATACATAATACAGCTGACCATCTGGCGCTATAGCTGACGCCCCGGTACTATAACCTGTTTGTGTTATTTTTTTACCTTCAACAGCTACAAAATCATCTATATATTTTTCATTAAGCCACAATGAAAACTCATCCCATAAGCCATTTAAATCTTTACCCAATACCTGATCTGAATTTGTGTTAATCATAAATGGAATTATATTATTGCTGTAATTTTCCACCAGTTGCTGTATAGCTTCAGAGCCATATTTTTCTTCAACAAACTGATAAAAGTGTACGCCATATAAATATGAAACAGTCCTTACCGGCCAGCTTTTGATAGGTAAATTAACCTGCTCAACCGGTTTAATGCCGCTCTCAATTTCTGTGCGCATCATCATTTTATATACGCTGCTCTGCCCACGACCGATACTCTGAACCTGATCAGTTTCATAGTATGTAGCCAGGCCTTCTGTAAGCCAGCCAGGTTGAAGCGCATTAGGAAATGCAAAAATATTACGGCCAAATATATTCCGTAACACGTCCTGAGCACCTGTGCTTTTGTCTAAATGCAATATATGGGTGTATTCATGGGTAATTAAGGTTTCAAGCCAGTCATCAAAATCTTCAAGCGTATTTGCACCGTCCGGTGGTGCCATGAACAGTACGCTTCGATTAAAAAACAGGGGCGTTGCATAACCATTTGCTGCATCCATTTCATCACTAATCACCAGGTGAGTCTTGTCTTTTGGTGACCAGTTAAAAGCTGGTTGTAGTTTATGGTGCGCCTTTTCGGCGGCGTTCGCTGCTTTTTGTGCCAGACGTTCATAGCCTTCACCGTAATGAATATAAAAATTCTCTGACTCTATCGTCTTCCAGTTTAAACGAGGGTCAACGGCTAACACATTCGAGCTAAGGAAGGAAAGAAATGAAAACAGAAAAGCGCTTAATAATTTCCTGTTTAACCTCTTAAATACCGGTATACTATTATTCAAAATGGTTAACAATCTCATTAAAACACTGCACCTGTTGATTATTATATTGATACTATTAGACATAGAAACAGGTACGGGCTCTATTTTTTAAGCGCCATCCAGAGAAACATAAACCCGGCTGCTGATGAAATCCAGCTTAGCAGAGGCAAACCTATTATCACATTGTGGTTTTCTACAGGCTGCCCCATAAAAATTGCAGCGACTATAAAACCGGTTAAACCTATGCCCGACAGTATAATGCGCCGATGGCTACTTTCTATTTCGTCTTTTATTGTTTTTAACGCCCGCGTTTGTCCCTGAGAACTTTCACCTTCTGCTGCCTTTCTGATTGCCTTAAAAATCAGCTCAGGCATATCTGGCATTTTTTCAGCAATATAGGGCAAATTCTTTTTAAAGCTCTTCAATAATGAAGGCACTCCCACCTGATCATGCATCCATTTTTCCAGAAAGGGTTTTGCTGTCTGCCATAAATCCAGATCAGGGTATATCTGCCGACCCAGGCCTTCAATATTTAATAACGTTTTTTGTAATAAAACTAATTGAGGTTGCACTTCCATATTAAAACGTCTTGCTGTCTGAAATAACCGCAAGAGTAACTGACCAAATGAAATCTCTTTTAGAGGTCGCTCAAAAATGGGCTCACATACACTTCGTATAGCCGATTCGAATTCATCAACCCGAGTGCCCTCCGGCACCCAACCTGAATCAACGTGTAACTGTGCAACCCGGTTATAATCACGCTTAAAAAATGCCAGAAAATTTTCTGCAAGATAGCGCTGATCTTCTGGGCTCAGGGTACCCACAATACCAAAATCAACGGCAATGTATCTTGGCTTTTCAGGTTCTTCACAATTAACAAAAATATTTCCCGGATGCATGTCCGCATGGAAAAAATTATGCGTGAAGACCTGAGTAAAAAATATTTTCACCCCCAACTCTGAAAGGTGCTTCATGTTTACACCCGCCGCCTTCATCTGCTCAATGTTAGCCATGGGCTCACCATGAATACGCTCCATGACCATTACATTTCGACGCGTGTAATCCCAATAAATTTCAGGAATATATAGATCATTGCTTTTTTCAAAATTACGTCGCAACTGACTCGCATTTGCCGCTTCACGCATTAAATCCAGTTCGTCAATAATCGTCTTTTCGTATTCTTCAACTATTTCTATGGCGCGCAATCGCCGCGCATCTTTTGAATAACGCTCCGCCAGCCTTGCAATAATATAGAGCAGGGCAATATCACGTTTTATGATGGGTAAAATATTTGGTCTTAGAACTTTAACGACAATTTCTTTTCCATTTTTTAATCTGGCAGCATGCACCTGTGCAATAGAAGCGGATGCCAGGGGCACTGTTTCAAAGTCATCGATATACTCTTCAATGCTATGACCGTATGCCTGCTCAATTATTTTTCTGGCTTTAGCGCCATCAAATGGTGGCACCCTGTCCTGTAATGCCGTTAATTCTATAGCAATATCATCGGCCAACAAGTCTTTGCGTGTTGACAGCATCTGCCCGAACTTGATAAATATCGGACCCAGGTCTTCCAGCGCTTCTCGAATTCTCTGCCCCCTGGGCGCACGGTTCCTTAAAAACCAGTTCCACGGTAATAAAAAAATCAAAAACCGAAAAGGCCTGAACAGGTGAACAGCAAATATAATTTCATCCAGCCCATGTCGTGCAAGTACATAGTTGATGTGCAACAGCCTGAGAATTTGTACCGGTTTAATCATAATATCAACTACAGCTTATTTTTATGGGTTGTTATAAGTTGAATTCTGGCTGCCAGCCTGTCAACAGTTTCCCTGGCTCCGTCGACCTGATTGATAAACTGCCGTAGCTCTGCATTGGACGGGCTGAGCCGGACTTCTTCCTGTAGATATTCCCCTGAATCCATAGAAAATGACTGGCTGCTGCGTTTTATCCATTGAGCCGCTTCTTTGGCCATATTAAAGGTTTTATGCGCCACGATGTCGCCTACGTTTTGCGCAAGAATTTCTTCCCAGTCAATATCCAGCTGAGACAACAACCGACTGAATTTATTTGCCAGTGCGGTATCCCCACTGAGCTGTATATCACCACCAAAAAGTATTTTTTTCACATCTTCGGCCATTCCCAGCCTGAATAATGCCAGAGGTGACCCTGTGATAGTCGCATCGGCTTCACCATCAAAATCACTTAACAACAGAAAGCCATCGGCTGATGGAAACAGGCTTATCGTTTGATTTAAACCCAGAATTTCAATAGAAATGACCTTGCCTTCAAGCATACCAAATCGCTCGGGAGCTTCAGCATCCAGCGCAATATAATGATTAAGTGCTGCTTCTATGCCTGCAGTCAAAATTTGCACGAAATCCATTAGCCCGTTTTTCTTTTATAGTGATTTAAGTAAAGAAATTTCACGTCAGGTATAACCTAGTTAGAACAACTAGTTATGTAGAGAAAATTGACAGAGCATATATTTTTCAGCGTTTTTTTCAGCATGACTTATTGACCCCTGTGTTGTTTAATCAAATTTTATACGCTTTATGCAGGGCAACAATTCCACCGGTCAGGTTATGGTATTTCACTTTGCTGAAGCCAGCATCTTCCATCATTCCCTTTAACGTTTCCTGGTCAGGGTGCATACGTATTGATTCAGCCAGATATTGATAACTTTCTGCATCTTTCGCAATAAACTTCCCCATTAAAGGTAATAATTTAAAAGAATAAATATCGTAGACCGGAGCAAGTCCCGGGGCTACTGGCTTTGAAAATTCCAGCACCAGTAGTCGACCACCGGGTTTTAAAACTCGATTCATTGACCTCAGGGCTTTATCTTTATCTGTGACATTGCGCAAGCCAAAAGCAATCGTGATGCAGTCAAAGGTATCATCCTGAAAGGGTAGGCACTCGGCATTAGCCTGTACATATTCGATATTTCCTGCAACACCCTGATCAATTAATCGCTCTCTTCCCCGACGCAGCATTGAGCCATTAATATCTGACAGCACAACCTGCCCCGCCGGCCCAACCATAGACGCCATTTTCATCGCAAGATCACCCGTACCCCCCGCCAGATCCAGTACTTTCTGTCCGCCCTTAAGGCCGGTCTGGCTCAGGGTGAAGCGCTTCCACAGCCGATGTACGCCAAATGACATCACATCATTCATAACATCGTAATTAGCGGCCACTGAATGAAAGACATCAGCGACACGCGCGGCTTTTTCTCCAACCGGAACCTGTTGATATCCAAAATGCGTTTTATCTTCACTCATGCTTTTTCACTCGGTTTTATATTCTCGATAACTGGCGACTATATTTAATGTTATGGGCCAATTACCTGTGTAAAATCAAACTTTATTATTCGCGGATTAATTCAGATCGGCATGCGCATGGCCCGCATCTTTCAGGCGCTGCAAATAGTCAGCCCATTTTGCATCATATTCTGCCCCCAGTTTATACAGATAATCCCACGTATACAGGCCACTGTCATGACTGTCATCAAATACCAGCTTTACGGCATACATGCCAACAGGCTCAATCGCTTTAATGTTAACACCTGATTTTCCCACCTGCAGTGTCTCCTGCCCGGGACCGTGGCCGGCGACTTCAGCCGATGGTGAATAGACTCGCAGATATTCTGCAGTGTAGTTAAATTTTTTACCGTCATCAAAATCGATTTCCAGAACACGGGTTTTCTGGTGCAGATTAATATTCGTAGGCCGGGGATTTGCCATTTTTCATAACTCCGAATGTATTGTATTCTGGGAAGGGGGGTATTTTACATTATTTATCCATAACTATTCAGTAAAATAACAAAACTACATGAGCCCGCTCTGCGCGACGATGCGCGATGTCTTCTTGCTATAAACCCGTAAAACTGTAAGGACAGGCCGTTACAGGATATAACGACTCAGGTCTTCATCCTGTACCAGCTCACCCAGATTTTTGTCAACAAATTCTGCATTAACAGATAGCGACTCACCTGCATTTTCAGAGGCCGCAAACGACACTTCTTCCAGCAAGCGCTCTATAACCGTGTGTAAACGGCGTGCACCAATGTTTTCAGTTCGCTCATTCACATCATGAGCGACCTGGGCAATCTGTTCAATACCACTGTCTGTGAACTCAATATTAAAACCCTCAGTTTCCAGCAGGGCTCTGTATTGCTCGGTCAGAGAAGCATCCGGTTCAATCAGGATACGCTTAAAGTCAGCAGTGCTCAGCGCTTTTAACTCAACACGGATTGGCAATCGTCCCTGCAGCTCGGGAATCAGGTCAGACGGTTTGGACAGATGAAAGGCACCGGAGGTAATAAACAACATATGATCTGTTTTTACCATGCCATATTTGGTGCTCACGGTGCAACCTTCGACCAACGGCAGCAAATCACGCTGAACCCCTTCTCTTGATACATCTGCACCGGAGGTCTCACCTTTTTTACAGACCTTGTCTATTTCGTCGATAAAAACAATGCCATTCTGCTCGGCATTCTGCACCGCATTGAGCTTGAGCTCATCCTCATTCACCATTTTTGCGGCTTCTTCATCAATCAGAATTTTGCGGGCATCTTCAATGCGAAGCTTACGCTGTCGGGTTTTCTCATTGCCAATATTCTGAAACATCCCCTGTAACTGACTGGTCATCTCTTCCATGCCTGGAGGTGCCATAATCTCAACACCCACTTGTTCTGCCTTTACTTCTATTTCTATTTCTTTGTCATCCAGATCACCGTTGCGCAGCTTCACCCGAAATTTTTCCCGGGTACTGGATTCCGTCACCTCCGGCTCGCCAAAGCCATTTCTCGAGGGAGGCAACAGAGCGTCCAGTATCCGCTCCTCAGCAGAACCTTCAGCCCGATGACGAACTTTTTCAATTTCCATCTCTCGAGTCATTTTAACTGACAGATCAACAAGATCGCGAATAATGCTGTCAACTTCACGACCAACATAGCCCACTTCGGTGAATTTTGTCGCTTCAACCTTAATAAATGGGGCGTTGGCCAGCTTTGCCAGTCGCCGTGCAATTTCTGTTTTACCCACGCCAGTCGGACCAATCATCAATATATTCTTTGGTGTTATCTCATTGCGCAATTCTTCATTAACCTGCTGACGGCGCCAGCGATTACGTAACGCAATGGCGACTGCGCGCTTGGCATCATCCTGGCCAACAATGTGTTTATCCAGTTCCTGTACAATCTCTCGGGGTGTCATTTCAGACATAATATCATCCTGCTAGATTAGACCGCGTCTAATATTTAATTTCTTCCAGTGTTAAATTCTGGTTGGTATAGATGCAAATGTCGCCAGCAATATTGAGGCTTTTTTCCACCACATCTCGTGCTGATAGCTTTGTATTATCAAATAACGCACGGGCAGCAGCCTGTGCATATGCCCCACCGGAGCCAATTGCCAGCAAATCGTCCTGGGTATCAATCACATCACCGGTACCTGAGATAATTAACGAGGCCTCTTCATTTGCCACAATCATCATCGCTTCTAACTTACGTAACATACGATCGGTTCGCCAGTCTTTTGCCATTTCTACGGCTGAGCGCACCAGCTGACCATTATGCTTTTCGAGCTGGCCTTCAAAACGCTCAAATAACGTAAAGGCATCCGCCGTTGCACCCGCAAAACCCACCAGCACTTTATCTTTATATAAACGCCGAACTTTTACGGCATTACCTTTCATTACCGTATTACCCAGGCTAACCTGACCGTCTCCGCCAATGACGACTTCATTATTTCGCCTCACAGACAGAATGGTGGTGCCATGTAATGTAGTTTGCAAAACGATCTCCCGTTCAAAATTTTATATCACTAAATACCGATACCCGCTGCTGCTTGAAACATTCAGATAATTCAGCAACAATACCCTGAGCCTAAATTAAGCAGGCATTAAGGCAATTAAATGCGGTTAATTTCCAGCATTTCAAGTATGCTCACTGCATAAACCTGTTAAACATTTTCTGGGCAACATAAAATGCTAATAAAACGTCTTCTGTTGCTTGCTGCAGCCCTGATTGCTCAGCCGGCTTTTGCTGAACAAACTGAACTCAGCCTGTTCACGGGTTATCGAGTAGGGGGTGAATTTGATAATGCCTCAACAGATAGCAAGGTCGAACTGGATGAGTCCAATAGCCTGGGCCTTATTCTTTCACGCAGCTATGGCAAGCAGCATATGATGGAGTTTCTCTACTCAAAACAAAGTACCTACTTAAGAGATCAAAGCGCACCTGCGGTAAAATTACTTAATCTTGATGTGGAGTACTTCCAGGTCGGTGGCAACCGAATCTGGCGCAGCCAGGATATGGACTCCTTTTTCGGTGCTGATATTGGTGCTATTCACTTAAGCCCCAGCAGCTCATCATTTTCATCAACCACTCGACTGTCCATGAGTTTTGCCGGCGGAGCTGTCTTTAATTTTACAAAAAACCTGGGGTTAAGACTTGAGCTAAGGGCTTATTTTGCCACTCTGGGGAACAGCCGCACATTCTGTGACAGCAACAACCAGTGTGTTGTCGTTGGCGATGGATTTATGCGACAGGTCGATCTAAATGCCGGCCTCAGGTTCCGCTTTTAAAACGGCAAACAACGAAACGAAAAACACCGCCCTATAAATTACTTTTTCTTTTGTGCCCGGGGATGAGCAGCATCATAGGTTTTAGCCAGCTGCTGAAAATCCAGATGCGTATATATTTGCGTGGTTTTTAAATGCGCATGCCCCAGCAACTCCTGCACCGCACGCAAATCCTGAGAAGACTGCAACAGGTGTGATGCAAATGAATGACGCATCAAGTGCGGATAGATGCGTTGATTAATCCCCTTTTCACGGCTGAGCTTATGAATGCGCGCTCGAATGCTCGAAGCACTTATCCTTGCTCCTCTGTTGCTGGTGAATATGGCAGTTTCACCGACATTAACGACAATTTCACGACATTTAAGCCATTTTTTAAGCATAATCAATGTTTTTTCACCAAAGGGGCAGCGCCGTTCCTTTTGACCTTTTCCCAATACAGTGAGATAACCACCACAAAAGTCACTGGACCAGTTAATGTCCGCCAGGTTGAGTGAAACCAGCTCTGAAATTCGCAGGCCACAGCCATATAGAAGCTCCAGAATCGCATGGTCCCTGATGACCAGGGGCTCTTCACTACGCGTATTAAGCAGGTGCTCAACTTCCTGCTGCTGCATAACATCCGGCAGTTTACGCTCAGATTTAGGTGCTCTTACATGGGCCGCCGGATTGATATTAATCCGATTGTTAACCCGTAGAAAACGAAACAGCCGCCGCAGGGCACTGAGAAGCCGTTGAATGCTTTTACCCCCCAGGCCCTGGCGGTGCACCATGCCGACATACTGGCGAATATGCTGTTCGTCTATTGCCAACCAGTCAGTCACAGACTGGTCATTTAAATAGGTGCAAAAGCGCGTTATATCGCGCTTATAGCTATCAAGTGTGTGTTTTGAGAAAAGTTTTTCAGACTGCAGGAACTGATAAAAACGATGTAAGTCAGCAGAGAAGTGTTCTGTCTCGCTCATCTCGCCAGCTGTGATTTCATCGCAGCACTGATCAGGGTGGCCAGACTGGTTAGAAAATCCGTGCCCATGCCAGCATGGTAGCGTTTTTTATCACGACTGCCCAGAGCGATCAGGCCTCGGATGCCCGCATCTTCCACCGGAATAATGGCAGCAGATGCGACTTCACCTGCATCCTTCATAAACAGCTGCTCAATTTCTTCGTTACTGAACAGACCACACTGAATGTTTTTTTTCTCAATCAGCGGCGCAAAAAGCTCAAGCACTTCATCGTCGTCTGCGACATAGGTATGACCTTGCGTGCTTTCCAGAACCTTATCTTTATTATGCAGCAACGCATCAGTAGTCAGGCGAAAGTAAACAAAATCAGTGCCCAGCTTGTGCCTCAGCTCATCATCAACGATGCCCAGAATATCATCAAGACTATCGGCTGCAAATAAGTTAATCGACAATCGATGCAGGCTATCGTGCAGACGCTGATTGTCGTGCACGGCATCAACCATTTCCCGTAACTTTTTCTCAAAGTGCTCGTTTTTATCCCTCAACACCATAATTTGACGTTCAACCAGAGAAACCGCACTGCCCGTTTCATGGGGAATTTGCAAGTCGCCCAGTAATGGCGCATGTTCCACAAAAAATTCGGGATGAGAAATTAAATAATCCACCACCTGATTTTCATCAGGTAAGGCAGCAGAGTCTGCCTTCTTCTTGGTCTGATTTGTCACAATATAATAGTTCCTTCATAAACATGGCTTGCCGGCCCGGTCATATATAATGGTTCATTGTCTGAATGCCAGCGTATAACAAGCTCGCCCCCAGGTAAACTGACTTTTACGCTTTCAGACAGCTTACCCTGACGCCGACCTGCAGCGACTGCAGCACAGGCTCCCGTGCCACAGGCCAGTGTTTCAGCTGTGCCACGCTCAAAAACACGCAGTCGAATCTCATCCGCTGAAATAATTTGCATAAACCCCACATTCACCCTTTCTGGAAAACGCGGGTGTTGCTCTATCTCTTTACCTAACAGTGCAACAGGCGCATTGTCGACATCGTCCACTTCCAGTACCGCATGGGGGTTACCCATGGAAACAGCGGCTATCTGCTGTGTGCCTGAGCGGGTATGCAGCTCATAGCTTAAAGCCTCTGACTCTGCCTCAAAAGGCAGGCTGGCTGGCTCAAACCTGGGCACACCCATGTTGACCGTAACCTCACCATTGAGTTCCAGCTTCAGAACAATCAGACCTGCAGATGTCTCCACCGGTATTTCAGTATGATTGGTCAGGCCCTGTACAAATACAAACCGTGCAAAACAACGGGCACCGTTACCACATTGCTGCACTTCACCACCATCAGAATTAAAAATACGGTAACGAAACTCCGCGTCAATGACTGTTGGCTTTTCTACCAGCAACAACTGGTCGCAGCCCACACCTAATCGCCGGTCAGCAATAAAACGGATTTGCTCCGTTGAAAGATTTACTGACTGGTTTATGCAATCGATAACAACGAAATCATTCCCCAGCCCATGCATTTTTGCAAATTGTATTTTCATATTGTAGAAAGCATAGCATGCTTAAGCCTTAGGCGGCAGTAAGCACTCACCCTGCAACAGCTGCTCCAGTGTTTCACGCTGGCGTATCACATGCACGTTCTCACCATCCACCATAATCTCAACCGCACGGGGGCGGGTGTTGTAATTTGAGCTCATGGTAAAGCCATAGGCACCGGCTGATTTCACCGCCAGTATATCTCCGGCCTGTAAGCACAACTGACGCTGCTTACCCAGAAAATCACCGGTTTCACACACAGGGCCCACCACATCATAAGTTTTGCTTTCACCCTCCCGGGGCTGCAGCGCAACAATATCCTGCCACGCACCGTATAAAGCCGGGCGCATTAAATCATTCATCGCGGCATCGATAATTGCAAAATTTTTATCTTTGTTGTGTTTTAAATACAACACCTCGGTTAGCAAAACCCCCGCATTACCCGCGATGGCCCTGCCAGGTTCAATTAAAATTTCAATCCCCCTGTCTGCAATAACCGCCAGGAGTGCCGCTATCTGCTCTGCGGGTAAAGGTGGTTTTTCATGCCGATAACAAATACCCAGCCCGCCCCCCAGATCCATGTGCTGCAGCGCTATGCCGCTGGCTTCAAGCTGATCAACCAGCTCCAGCACACGCTTAAGCGCATCCACAAAAGGCGTGATTTCTGTCAGCTGTGAGCCGATATGGCAATCAATACCCTGCACCGCTATATTGCTCATTGCCTGAGCCTGCTGATAGACATCAAGCACATTTTCATGCGCTATGCCAAACTTATTCTCTTTCAATCCAGTAGAAATATAGGGGTGTGTACCGGCATCCACATTGGGGTTCACTCTCAGTGATACCGGCGCAACCCGGCCCATTTCAGCGGCCATTTCATTAATAAGCTGTAATTCTGCTGTAGACTCCACATTAAAGCAGCGGATGCCCACCTCAAGCGCACGACGAATTTCAGACGGCTTTTTGCCAACACCTGAAAACACAACCTTGCCAGCATCACCACCTGCTTTTAACACACGCTCAAGCTCACCCAGCGAAACAATATCAAACCCCGATCCCATGCCGGCAAGCAAGTTTAGCACCGCAATATTTGAGTTCGCCTTAACGGCATAACAAATAAGATGCGGGTGAGATCCAAAAGCCTGATCAAAGGCCTGCCAGTGACGCACAAACGTTGCCCGTGAGTAGACATAAGCCGGCGTGCCATGCTCTGCAGCTATCGCTGATAACTGGGCATTTTCAGCATATAGCTGATTATTTTTATATTCGAAATGATCCATAATTTAAATGTTTGACTGGTTAATCCAGGTTAATTAATAAATAAAAGCGCAGAGTGTTGAGCAACCCCAGCTGAATCTGAAATCAGTTTTATATCCGATGCCACTAACGTGCTATCAGGTAAATACAACGGCCCGGTTTTACCACAGCCCGACACCCCGACACCCGTCAACAGCATAAATAATAAAGCCCGAAATAAGACTCGAAATAAAGCACTGTTTCGATCGACCGCCATTGCTATACTCCCATTTAATCGTAAAAATCACATTATCCTATATATATGCGTTTAAAAAGCAGTATTTTCCTCTGGGTTTCTGTAGCCACTATTTTACCCATGACCGCCCTAATTCTGGGAATTACTGCTTATAGTGAGCAATTGTATCGAAAAAACATCGACAATGACGTTTTTTTAATTATGGAAAATATCGCGAAAGAGCTTGAGTTCAGGCTTCGTTATGAACGGCAGGTTATGCTTTCTCTGGCAAACTCGCCCGCGATGAGGCAGTTTTCCCCTATTCTACGAACCGCCGCAAAAGGCGATCTGCATATTCGTTACTTTGAAGAAGTTAATAAGCTGAATAATTTTCTTGCTGGTTTTCAGCATTCTGTACCGGGTATCGACACCGTCAGAGTTCTGGATATTAAGGGTCATACATTGATAAAAGTACGTTTTGGTAAACAGATACCCACAGATTTTGAAGGTATTGCAGACCTGCCACTGGCAGAGGAAGAGCTGGTTGACTTCAGCTTTTTACACTGGATGTCACAACTACAGCCCAATAAACTGGTGTACGGCAGTCTGCCACTGAGTAAACGCGACCATATCAGCGGCCGCGAAATTTCACTTATGAACTCAATAGTGCCTGTTTCATTCGATAACAAAAATATTATTGGCTATTTAACGGGCCGCGCACTGGGGGATCAGTTTGACCACATTCTTGAATCCCTGCCACGAACCAACAACATCAAACTCACGATCGCTGAATCTAACCCCGACACCCCTCTGCGAGATGGCATGCTGCTATATAGTGATGAACTACAGATTAAATTCAGCCAGCCACTTAACCCGGATATAAAACTCAGCAAACATTTAAGTAATGCCGTCTGGGAAAAAATACAATCTCAACGCTACGGCACTTACATTCACAACGCGGATAACCGGCGTTTTTACTTTCGTGAATTTTACCCCTACAACAACCAGCTGGTTAGCTGGATACTGGTTTTGCACCTGGATAATAATACCATTTCAGCTCCCTTCCAACGTATCCGGCTCGGTTTATTTGCATTTGCAGGGCTCGCCCTGGGTATTAGCCTTTTACTTGCAAACATGGGGGCCAGACTTATAGCTGAGCCCATTACACATTTTGCCCGTATTTTAAAACGCTACGCTGATGGAGAGCACAAGTTTGCGCAATACACGCCAAAAGGAGCAGAAGAATTAAGGCAACTCGATCAATCGTTTCATTATCTGGTAAACACGCTGGAAACAACAGAAAAGGAAAGGGATCGCGCGCAAAAAATGATGCTGCAAAATGCCAAGCTCGCCAGCATAGGGGAAATGGCTGCCGGTATTGGCCATGAAATTAATAATCCATTGAACAATATACTCAGCTACGCTCGATTAATAGAACGCGAGCTGCCAGATAACAATAAAGAAATGCACGAAGATATACAGGGCCTGCAGAATGAGGCACAGCGAGCGGGCAAGATTATACAGGGCATATTAAATTTTGCCCGCCAGGTACCACCAGAATACACAGAATTTGACCTGCATGTATGGATAAATGATACGCTGCAATTAGTGCAGACACTGGCACAGAAAAATGATGTTAAACTGCAGATCAACCGGCACACTGACCTGCTAATATATGGTGACCGCAATCAGTTGCAACAGGTACTGGTTAACCTGCTGATGAATGCCATACAGGCGAGCACAGCCGGCGATGTTATTATGATACATACACAGATAGTTGAGCAAAATATTTCAATTATTGTGTCAGATCAGGGAACCGGCATAGATGAAACGAATTTACACATGATTTATGATCCGTTCTTTACCACAAAAAGTGTTGGGGAGGGCAGTGGTCTGGGGCTGTCCATCAGCCTGGGTATTCTGCAATATCATAATGGCAGCCTGAAACTTGTAAACAATTTACGAGGGGGTGTCGATGCCATTATGCTGCTTCCCGTAACTACAGCCCATGACTAACAACAGCACTGGAAATGTCAGATAAATGACATTTCTTAAAAGAAAACATCTTATGCACAAAACGATACCATCCACAAAACTGACTGAAAAAGCCAACAGGTAATGACTGATCAACGAGTACATTTTATAGACGATGACCCCACTGCCGGTGATTTATTTCGTCGTTTTACACGTGAAAAAAGCTACAGCATCCATATTTTTAAAGAACCACTCAGTGCCCTGAATGATATTCGTAAAAATGGCAGCGCTCTGGTTATTACCGATTTAAGTATGCCGGGCATGTCCGGACTGGATTTACTGGAAGCAATAAGACAAACTGATATTGAGTTGCCCGTAGTAATGATTACCGGATTCTCCACAGAAGACAATGCCATTAAAGCACTGCGACTGGGAGCCACTGATTTTATAAAAAAACCCTACGACATAGAAAAACTGTTGCAGCAAGTTGATGAAGTGCTTGAGGCAACCGCAGTCCGCCAGGTTGAAAAATCAAAACGCCCCGGCATCCAGCAAAAGCAGGACCAGTTCGGCATGATCGGGCACTCAAAAGCGTTGACAAAAATTTATGAAATAATTGATAAAATTTCTGATATTCGCTGCAATGTCATAATTGAAGGAGAGTCTGGCACAGGCAAAGAACTGGTTGCCCATGCACTGCACAATCACTCCGTTTTTGCAGATAAACCCTTTATTGTGATTGACTGCGGCTCTTTGACTGACACCCTGCTGGAAAGCGAATTATTTGGCCATGAAAAAGGCGCGTTTACCGGGGCAAGTCATTTAAAACAGGGCTTGCTGGAAGTCGCCAATGGCGGCACCATCTTTCTTGATGAAATTTGCAATATATCTGACTCCATGCAAATGAAACTGATGCGGGCCGTACAAGCTCAAACCATCACTCGGGTAGGGGGAATCACCCCGATCGAAATCGATGTGCGTTTTGTTGTAGCAACCAATCGAAATATAGAGGATATGATTTCAGCCGGACAGTTCAGGCATGACCTCTATCATCGACTCAATGTGGTAAAAATTACGATGCCGCCGCTGCGTGAGAGAGAAGAAGATCTCGAGCTTCTCACCAGACATTTTATTACGGAATTCAAGGAGCGCTACCAACGTGATGTCGAAGGCTTTGACCCGGCCTCTATGCAAAAAATAAAAGCTTATAGCTGGCCGGGTAACATTCGAGAACTGCGTAACCTGGTGGAAAGAAGCATTGCCCTGGCGGACGGCCCCCTGCTCAGTGTAGAGCAGACGCTGTCCGGAGCAGACAGCGGCGATGGCATTGATGCTGATTCCCCGACACTTGAAATACTCGAAAAGCGCTACATAATGAACACGCTCAACAAATGCAATGGCAATAAAGAACAAACCGCATCACTGCTTGGCATCAATAAGTCGACCCTCTGGCGAAAATTGCAAAGCTGGCAAAAATCTGAACAAACAGATGGTGACAACTAAGCAGATGGGAGCAGGCAACCAAACAGGCGGACAAGCCCTGTTTACTCAACAACAGTTGAAGATGAAAAATAACCGACTCAAGCCGGCACCTGTCATTATCTGTGACGGTGTTCAAACCCCGGACAATTTTGGCTCTATTCTCAGAGTTGCAGATGCCGCCGGCAGCAACAAAGTAATACTGCTGGACTGCGACATTGATTTAAAAAGTAAAAAGCTCTCAAAAATTGCCCGCAGCACAGAACGCCACCTGTCTATCGGTCAATGCAGCCTTCAGCAACTCAGGCAACAGCAGGAATCAGCAACGGATCGCTATACATCACTGCTTGCACTGGAAATCACTGATCAGTCTACCTGCCTGTTTGAAACGCAGCTCATAAACTGTGACGCAGTTATGCTGGGCCATGAGTCTACCGGCATCAGCAAACAAGCGCTCGCACTCTGTAATCAGTCCATACAGATACCCATGTTCGGCGTAAATGGCTCAATGAATATCAGCCATGCACTGGGTATATTTCTGTATGAATGGCGACGACAGGCACATACAGCTAATTAAATTTTGACAATAATCAACAATAAACAGACTGAAAGTTCAAAAATCTGAAGATACGCTCCGCGGATGTTATACTGGTGTCTTTGTTAGCCGAATTTACACTGATCTAGCATTTTTCAGATTAACCGATATATTGAGACACCCCATGCGCAGCGCCCATAAACCCCACAATAGAACGGGGATTTTTAGACACAATGAAGATCGCTGGCCAGTAATTATAATCCTGCTATTAACGCTTCTCGACTTTATTCTATATTTCACAGTACAAAACCCATGGGCACTTTTTGCCTACTACCTCATTATGATCCTGCCCAAAGGAACCATCTGCGCATGGAATCACCACCATCAACACATATTTACCTTCAGAAATAACACCCTGAATCGTGGTATGGAACTGATTTATGCCTTACATACCGGGGTTACAACTAATCTGTGGCGACTGCATCACGTTTTAGGCCACCATTTAAATTTTCTCGACCAGGAAAAAGATGAGAGTCGATGGAAGCGAAAAAATGGTGAGGCGATGGGCGTTCTTGAGTATACTTTCAATGTTGCCCTGACCGCCTATACCCGAGGCTACACCGTAGGCAAAAGACACCCGAAGCAACAGAAGTTATTTATCAGCTACACGGCACTGACCTTTATTTTTGTTTTTATGCTGGTATGGCATAACCCATTACCCGCCTTTTTTCTGTTTGTGCTTCCCATGATCACCAGTCTGTTCTTTACCGCTTTTGTCACCTATGGGCACCACTCGGGTCTCGACTCAGAAAACGAGTTTGAAGCCTCATACAATAACCTCAGTCCACTCTATAATTTCTTTACCGGAAACCTCGGCTACCATACCGCACACCATCATAAACAGGGTGTCCACTGGTCAAAGTTACCACAGCTTCATACCCAGATTGCTGGAAATATACCTGACAGCCTTTACAGCAGTTCTTTTATTACAAAACTGCTTTTACGGGACTAACTAGTGCCCATCCAGAAATAGGCATCTGCTGCAAACGAAATTGAAACGCCCTCTTCACGCCACTATATAAGTTGCCTGGAATAACCAAACGCCTATATCTAGTGACACAAATATAACATTTCGCTTTCGCGACGATGTATTTCTGGATGGGCACTAACTACCAACTTCTTATTATCCTAAGAGCCAGCCTATGAAGAAAATATTAACTTTATTTATGATTATTTTTCTATCCGGTTGCATAAATTTTGGAGAAGAAATAGAAACAACATCTCCCTCCCTGGCACAAGTTGAACGTTGTCGCATCGCAATGCACATCAAGCCAGAAGTTGAACTCACACCACTGGGCTTCAAACTTAACGCATCAGGAATTGATGATGCCATATGGTTTAAATTTAAAACTAAAAACATAAACATTGAGGACATATTCTATAAAGATATTACTGATATACTTGTACTCAAAGATGAATACAGATTTCATTACAATGGTGATATAAAGTGGTGGGCAGCACAGGACAAACTTCTTACAGGTGGACAGGCTGAACTACCTGATGCAAAATTTATGAATATTGGCATAGATAAAACCACCGACGGCTTAATTATTTATATTATGTGGCATGAAACATAAGGCGTAGTTACGCCCACTCCCTGTTTTAACCCAAAACATATCACATCGAAAAGCAACTTTAAATATGATGAATCATTTCTGATTCCAGCGACTGGCCATTCTCATCAAATTTAAAAACTTCTTCATACATTAGACTCAATTCTCCGGGCTTTCCGAAAAATAATTTTTTAATGGCCTGGTTATCAGAGCCAAAGACTACGCATTCATTTATAATCTGCGTAATACCCTCATCAGAATGCAGAGTAGAGTATATGCTACTATTACGCTTATATTCACCATCAACAAGCGGAACCGCATCCGTAGACTCATAACTAATGGGCTCATACATTACAACATAATGCGTTGCTCTGGCGTAATCTAGAGATATTAACTCTATATTACGATGAGTTTTTCTCAAATAAGCATGAACTGTCTGCAGATGGCTGTCCTGAGGCACATCATAAATTTCAGTATGGGCAACCCCCTGCATCAGAATAACCTGATTCATTTTTAGCTGTTGTTCCGCATTAAACCATTGACGATAAAAAGACCGCTGATACATTGCCTCAGCATCCATCATTTCTTCATCGCTGATAATATTGCCATCAAAATCGACATGCGCAACAAGATCAAAATTAATGTAACTGGAAACTTCATCCAGATAAGCTTGATCACAAATGGGCAAATAGAACTTTCCCTCATCAGCATCCAGGTCACCCTCTTCAAACTTCGGTGTTCCATATATTTCCTGCATGAATGCTTTGCCCAGAGCCGACACTTCCGGGAAAGAGAATCGAGTATCCAGTAATTTTTCGTCATTTATTGAGTACATAACATACTCAATATTTATAATTTCCCGGCCGTCATTATAGTAAACCCGTTTGGTGACTAACTGCATTGGCTCAGTAACACTCACTTCAACCATATAGCCTTCAAAAGAAATTTCAGAATCAAGGCCTTCAAATGCCAGATTTGTTGCTGTAAACCTGGCTATCGGCGACCACTGCTCAGTTTCTGATACCGGGATCTGCAGCTCAAACTCATCCGGATTTAAAATAATACCCAGTTCAATCGTATTCTCTGATTCCATGCCATTGGCAACCGCATGCGCCAGAATAGCCTGACACCGTCCATTATGATCATCATCATTGCATATGCTCATAAGGCGATAGGTTATCGACCCCCTTCGCATCTCAAAATACTCAGCTTCATTATTACTATTAAGCCTGTAACAGACATATTCAGCATCTGAAGGTATATCTTCAAACGCAATTTCTTCATTATTATATAAATACTGCTCGGATTTTATTTCAATAATATGCTCTGCCATGACCGTCTCTTGAAATTAAAAATTTCATATTAACAAGCTAATTGCGCCTTTTCCAGCCCAAAATTTCAAACTGAAAGACAGACCATACCTGTTTTAGCTATTCTCCGATAACTTTATTAGTTAATCTTTACCTGTAATCTGGACTATACTTGTAGCTTCACTGGCTAATTTCCACTTAGTACAGATTCATTACAATGACTGCTTATTATTCAGAGACCCGAAGCCATTGTTTCACCTTAACTTCTGAATAAATACCTCCCGTTTCATATATCACGGTAATAATGCTCTATTATGGCGCAGTATACCGCGCACCCGCGCAGACAGAGTATTACTCAATATTTCAGCCCCTTATGCATTAACTCTGATTTTATTAATGCCTTAAAACAGCTTCATAATGACGGATTTATGCTCGCCATATATAATTTTAAAGACACTCCTGATACAAAACGATTTATGCCATATATAGATATAATCCGAATAGATGTGAATGAGAAAAAAAGCACAGATATTTTTCATAAATTTACTTTATTAAAAAAATATAAAAAAAAATCTGGCTGAAAATATCATACAACTTGATGAGTATGAAGCCTACTCGAGCATGGGATTCGACTGCTTTCAGGGCTATTTTTTAAGCCAGCCTAAAATTATTAAAAACCGGAGCCTTTCCAGTAATCGACTTTCTGTTATGAATCTTATTGCTGCTGTTAATAGCACTGATAATGATATCGATAAAATTGAAAGCATTATTAACAAAGACATTAGCCTCAGCTATAAAATTCTTAAACGGGTCAATTCCGCATCTTTCGCAACGGCCACCAGCATCGACTCTATAAAACACGCCATAATAATGCTGGGGCGCAAACAACTTAATAGCTGGGCAACGATGATGGCATTTTCAAATCCGGATAACCGCCCAGCAGAAATGCTACACCTTTCTATGGTACAAGCCAGAACCTGTGAACTGATTGCCCATTATGCAAATCTGAGTCCGAATGAAAGCTACTTTACTACAGGCCTGTTTTCAGCACTCGATATTCTTATGGAACAACCCATACATCAACTCATTAAATCCCTTCCCCTGACAAGTGAAATTAGCGATGCGCTTGTGCACAGATCGGGCACATGGGAGAGGCGCTCAATACAACCCTTGCATTCGAACTTTCTGACTGGAAAAATGCGCAATTTGAGAATTTAACAAAAACCGAATTAATACGCATTAATATCGAGGCCTTCAAATGGGCAAGGGAAGCTACCAGAAGCATTAATTAATGACGACAAATTTTATGTTTTTAACGCATCAAACATTAGTCGCTACTAATATATAATAACCCGTACATAAATACTTGCACATTTGATTCATTCTTTATAAAATCTGCAGCGGGTTCATTTAGCTGTTATAATTATAATCAAAGGTATATTCATTTAGCCCGTAAATAATGCACTTCGTTCACTGTAAGTGGAATATGCCTTAATTTTATTTCAGAACTGGCTTTTTCTTATTCTATCGAAAATAGTCGTGTCGATAGCGACTGTGGCAACAGTCACTTTTCGATTAACGCGTTGAACAACCTGCCCGGATAAATACTGTTTTTATGTGGGTTTTAACGTACTTCAGCAGGTGTCTCGCCGAAGTTACCACATACATTACTTTATTTAGGCTATAGAGATGGTTATAATATTGAGCCTCATCTGTAGACAGCTGTTCAATATTATTAATACTGATACATTTAGTTAACCCTTAAAGTTATTACTGCGCAAGAACCATGCACTTATTGAACGCCTTTCATTCACGGCTCAACGTGCGATTAAAGCTTTATTATTAATAATTAATCAAATAACCAGACAGTACACATTGTCCAATGCATTTTGTTACTGCAACGAACCCGGTGACCGTCTATTTAAACGACATGGAAAATAATGGATACTGATCAGCGCAAAAAATTAGTTTCACAATTAATTAACTACGAAGACGAACCCAGGCACCTTGTTAATCTGTTGCGCGCCTTTGGCTGGGACTGTGAAACAGAGCTGGTCACTTTAACCAAAAATCATCTTGAAAATGCCCTGAATCTATTCATAGCCAACAAAATTCAGGCCAAAGATCTGCTTTGCTGGGCCGAATGCATTGAGGGCAGAGAGGATATTTCATTTGAATCATCACATGCTGAAATTATAGATGCATGCATTTCCTGGTTCGTTAATCCTGGTATAACCAGCCTTATAACACCCGATGTGGCCAATATCATTAAAGCTGACCTTAACACCAATCAACTGAAAGACAGTTATTTACTAATGCAGCTCAACAGCACAGGCGAGGGCTTTTATACTCATAACAGCCAGCTACTTAATGCTCAAAACGACCATAATGAATATACTTTAGCTGAATATGTAAATACCGAGGATGCACTGAAACTGGAAAAATAATCGGCGCTCCTGTGTGCAAAAAATTCAATTTCACGCTCTGCATGCGTTATAGTGACCTCAGCACCTACGACGACCCGGCTGAAATTAAGGGGAGAATTTAAGAAAAATTTATCAATTAGCCTCAAATATTGATACTGATCCCATCATAAACAACGCATGACGGGAGAATACCTGACTATAGTTATGCTCCAACCTTGAAAATACGGCTCTGCAAATTCTGTGACCTTCCTGCAGAATACTGACATCATTTTATTCAATTTTTAACAATCCGCATATATCCCTTAGCTTTGACAATAAAATACAGTAATATAAGCCTGATTTAATAAGCTGCTGAGCATTAGCATCATAAGCGCATGAAAATATTTAATATTCGTAACGGTGCACCAAACACTACTACGAACACACTTGTGATATACAGCTAATTATCTCAGCAAAACCCTTACTTATTTAAACTAAAGCAGGATTAGTAATGATAAAAGACGCAGACGATAAATTTTATGAAAGAGCTGACGCACACATACACCTTTCAAACGACCAGATATCTGAAGACATTAGCAATGGCCACGTCAGTGTTTCATTCATGTATTCATTAGCACGCTTTAATGCATGGGTTAACGCCTGTGATTTCAGTAGCGGCAATGAAATGGCCGAGGCAAAAACAGACACCATTGAATATTTTGTGACTGAATACAGAAAAATGCTTGAAGAAAACCTTAATGACTATATTGCCAATTTTGATTCCTATATGAATGCAGGGGACAAGAACACACACTAATATTTACACCCCCTGCTGCAGAAGTGCTAATCTCTGAGATACAACTCAGAATCTACAGCTCTGCATTTAAAATAGGCACTAAACAATGTTTTTTTATTTACTGTTAATTCAAATTTTCAGTCAAACACATAAAATGAAACTATTATTTTTATTTATCACTTTATTTTCAGATTCTGTTTACGCTCAGGATAACCCGGACGCTGCTGATTATATCGCAGAGTTTAAGGGCAGAATTTTACCTTTTGAAAACTACGTCGATACTTTCACGTGGTAACTATAGAGCATCTATAGTTAAGTCCCGCGTTATGAAACTACTGTATTATTTAATCAATTATTAATGTTTTTAAATAGTTAAGCTTATAGCTGATATTGTTTTGCCCCTTTATTTTACATTTTCACCACAGGAACACTGTTTAACGTGACCGACAATCAAGATAGCAAGCCCAGCAAACCGCAGCCTGTTTCATTTATGGAGTCATTTATATACTGGCTAAAACTTGGCTTTATCAGCTTTGGTGGCCCAGCCGGTCAGATTAGCATGATGCACCAGGAACTGGTAGAAAAACGAAGGTGGATTTCTGAAAACCGCTTCTTACACGCACTTAATTACACCATGGTACTGCCGGGGCCTGAAGCACAACAACTGGCCACCTACATTGGCTGGCTTATGCACGGTATACCCGGTGGAATTGCTGCTGGTCTTCTTTTTGTTCTGCCGTCACTGTTTATTCTTATCGGCCTGACCTCAATATATCTGGCCTATGGCGAGATACAGGCCGTGCAGGGAATACTCTATGGCATCAAACCGGCTGTCACGGCTATTGTGGTTTTTGCAGCTTATCGCATCGGCTCAAGAGCCTTAAAAAATAACATACTTCGCTCACTCGCACTGCTTGCATTTATCGCCATTTTTGCCTTTTCTATTCCTTTTCCTTATATTGTATTGATGGCAGGAATTATCGGCTATGCCGGCTCACATTTAGCACCTCAGTATTTTCAGTCCAATTCTCATCACGCGGGTAGCAGCGACTCTTTCGGCCCAGCATTTATTGACGACGACACGCCAGTACCACCTCATGCCCAATTTAACGGGCGTCGCTTCATAGGCTTCATTCTTGTTGGTGTTATTATTGGCGGGTCAGTGATGGCTTTTCTAACTATGACGTATGGCTGGCAGGGTACGCTCACACAAATGGGCTGGTTTTTTACCAAGGCCGCCCTGGTTACTTTTGGTGGAGCCTATGCTGTTTTACCCTACGTATATCAGGGCGGAGTTGAGCAATACGCCTGGCTGACCGGCACACAGATGATCGACGGCCTTGCACTTGGGGAGACCACACCCGGCCCACTAATTATGGTGGTAGCATTTGTTGGTTTTGTTGGCGGCTGGACTAAAGAAATTTTTGGCCCGGATATGCTTTTTGTTGCCGGAGCTGCCGGTGCAAGCGTAGCTACACTTTTTACTTTCCTGCCTTCATTTCTATTTATTCTACTGGGAGGCCCTGCCGTTGAAGCCACCCGGGGAGATATTAAGTTCACAGCACCGCTAACCGGTATAACCTCTGCGGTGGTCGGCGTTATTATCAACCTCGCTGTTTTTTTCGCTTATCATGTGCTTTGGCCACAGGGTTTCGATGCGCACTTTGAGTGGTTTTCTGCGATCATAGGAGCCAGTGCATTTACTGCACTGTTTAGATTCAATGCAGGAATTGTTTCGGTTATTGCAGCATCAGCTGCACTGGGCCTTATTTATTCATTCTTAATTTCTACATAGCACAGAGTTATATCCATTTTAATATCGGCTAACAATGAATAAAATTACAACATTGCATTTTATCGACGCCGACAACAAAACATGTCTACATCAACTTAAAATTAGAAATCCGGGTAAACCTGATAATACCGCATTTATATCAGAGTCAGAATTTAATGAGATTACAATCAAATTCAAGGCTCGGGTGACTAATCGCTATTCAATGAGCCACTTCATGCTTACAACCCCCAACTCACAATATGAATAAACGTGAGCTGGATCTCGTGAATTTATTTTATTCTCACAGATCAATCTGGCCGGCACGCATACTATTGTTATATTCTCCGGCATTTGTTAAATTAATCGATCTAAATTTAGTTAATAAACTATCTATTATTATATTTATTGGAGAACCTTATGTTAAGAGCAGGGATATTAGTTGCTTTATACACTTTTACGAATAGCGCACTGGCCGATGCATGTATGCTTGAGTCCACTCAGAAAAATTTTCCAAATAAATCCTGCATGCAAAATGCGGGGCTCCCGTTGCGGTTTTTAATGATTTTTGTAGCGGCATGGGAGATGAAGATCATAAAATGACAAGGCTGAAGAAGTGCCCGGGCAAAAACCTTGCCTCCTGTGACATAAAACTCGACGACATAAAAGGTAAGTTGATTCAATATGTATACACTGAGCCCCTTTTACCATTATATAAAATGACATGCTTATCAAGCCCAATAGGTCAGGGCATCTGGAAGCAGAATTAAGGGTATCTATACCAATAAAAGTGATTTTGCTCTTTGCTGAGGGTGTAATTGGTACAGTATAAGCTCAGCTAACGGGCCAGCCCCTTTTCAACTTCAGCCCTTACTTCACGCCCCTCAAGCAATTCTATGAGTGTCAGGGCAAAATCCATTGCCGTGCCCGGGCCACGGGAAGTAATGATATTGCCGTCAATTTCGACCACTGAATTTTTTATTTTTGTATTCGGTAAATTCACCCCGTCTAAAGACCCGGGATAACAGGTGACTGTTTTATTTTTTAACAACCCCGCCTGAGCCAGTGCTCTGGGAGCCGCGCAAATTGCCGCAATATACTTATTTTTTCCCGCATGATTTTTTATTATGCTTTGCACCGCCTGACTATCACGCAAATAATTTGCTCCCGGCAAACCACCCGGCAGCACGATCATATCAAACGTATTATTCAGCAGATTTTCTATGTTCTCCATCGGTATTAGGGTTGCGCCCCGTGATGCCTTAACCGAACCATTTTCAAGACCCGCTGTTGTTACCTTAATCTTTGCCCTGACCAGCAGGTCTGTAATTGTTATAGCCTCAAGTTCTTCAAAGCCCTCCGCTAACGGCACCAATACATGACTCATCGTTGTTTGCTCCTGTTCAATTTTAAGTAATCAGTTGATCTACTGATTACTTAGCCTTCAGGCCAAACACGTAGAAACTATGGAGAGACTAAAGCTCAGCTCTAAATACTGTTTTCACCGGCATTTACTGGTTTCTTTTTATTTTTTGAAAGTATGTGCATGCCTTTTAATAAATTAAGCGCCTCAATCACCTTGTAATCCTGCTCCAGACGCTTAATCATTTCGCTATCGATGTTGTGAATTTTATTTTTATTTGTAGTCTTTATTTTTTTACCGTTCGGGTTACTGATATGGCGGGATAAATCTACTTCTTTAATTTGCTGGAAACCATTACTGCGTTTTTTTGTCAGCTGCACATCTTTTACAATAATGTCCGGAACAATACCTTCGGCCTGTATTGAACGACCACTGGGTGTGAAGTAGCGCGCCGTAGTAAATTTTACCGCACTGCCATCACGCAGCTCCTGTATGGTTTGAACTGAGCCTTTTCCAAACGACTTTTCGCCCATAATAACGGCCCGCTTATGATCCTGTAATGCACCGGCCACAATTTCTGAGGCTGAGGCCGAACCACCATTTATTAACACAACCATCGGCACCCCATTTATTATGTCGCCCGGCGTGGCATTAAATTCAAAATAAGAATCATTGATCCTGCCTTCGGTATACACCAGTTTCCCCTGTTCTATAAATAAATCTGAAACCTCCGCAGATGCATTTAAAACACCTCCGGGGTTATTTCTAAGATCCATTATCAGGCCATTGAGAGGCGATTCATTCTGACTAATAAGATCGTCAATTGCCTTTTTTAAATGGGCCGCTGTTTTTGACTGAAAGGTACTGACTCTTACATAACCAAAACCTGGCTCAACCAAATAACTTTTAACGCTTTTTACTTTTATGATGGCACGCTTTAAACTGAATTTAATCGGCTCGTCTCTGTCTTCTCGCATTATGCTCAATTCAATTGTCGTTCCGGCTTTACCTCGCATGGTTTTTACCGCTTCATTTAACGACATGTCTTTCACTGATTTACTGTTAATTCGTATAATTAGATCTCCGGCTTTTATACCCGCTTTAAAAGCCGGCGTGTCATCTATTGGAGATATTACTCTGACAAAACCATCCTGTAACCCCACCTGTATACCCAGTCCACCAAACTCACCGGTAGTACCGATTTTCAACTCTTTATACTCTTCTGTATTAAGGTAATTTGAATGCGGATCAAGACTGGCCAGCATTCCCCTTATTGCACCTTCAAGCAGCTGCCGGTCACTGACTTCTTCCACATAATCTGATTTTATACGTGCAAATATATCTGAAAAATTGCGTAACTGATTCAGTGGTAATTGCTCTTCAGCAGCAGGCTCTGCAGAACGAGCGTCTACCTTAGCCGGCTGTACTGCCACAGCGAAGCCGCTATAACAGCCGGAAAAAACACTCATTAATACAAATACTGCAGTAGATGCTGTCAACCCTGGTAGACCCATTTTTTCACTCCTGGTTATATGTTCTAAGCCTGTTAAATTAGCCTTAATTATTTTAATTATTCTGTAACGCCAGATGCCCAACACGACTGGAGCACCACTTTTTCGGGTTTATGGGTTTGCCCTGTTTTCTTATTTCAAAATACAGACCGGGTTTTAGCTGACCGCCACTATCACCGACCGTAGCAATCACCTCACTGGCTTCCACCCAGTCTCCCACTTCTTTATAAAGCTCCTGCGTGTATCCATACAGGCTCATATAGCCATCATTATGATCAATTATTGTAATAAAACCATAGCCCTGTAACCAGTCGGCAAACGCAACCCGGCCATGCGTAACGGCACGTACAGGCACGTCGTAGTCGGCTTTAATAACCACCCCGTTCCATTTGAGATCACCCTGCTTGCGTGAGGTTCCAAAGCTTGCCCTGAATCGACCTTTAACAGGCCAGGGTAGCTTACCCCTTAACTTGCCAAATGACTTCTGATTCAGGCCCTCAGCGGGGATATCAGCCAGTAACTCGCCCAACGACATCAGTAAGTCTTCAATTCGGCTGCGACTGGACTTCAGGTCGTTAAGCGTGAGTTGCTGACTGTTTATGTCTTTATTTAAACGGGTAAGCAACCTTTTCCTGTTTTTCCTGTGAGATTTTAGCTGTTTTTTCTCCTCAGTTTTGCTTTTCACCAACAAAGCGAGCTCTACCGTGCTTTTTTCGATACTTTCAAGCAGTCGCTTTTCTTCTTCGATGCTTGTCAGATAATTGTCTATTTCTTTCCCCCTGGCTCTATTTAGATAGGAGTAATACACCAGGGCCCGACCCATCTCCGTGGAATTCTGTTGATTTAAGAGCATTTTCAACTGAGGTTGCTGCCCCATGGCATAGGCTGAGCGCAATTGAGCTGCCAGCAACTTATGTTGTTTTACCAGTTGTTTCCTTAATACTTTTAACTCTATCTTCGATGTTTTTAGTTTTTTAGCCGATTTTTTATGTTTTCTTTGGGTTTTTCGCAACTTTTTAGACGTTCTGGCAATTTTGACTTCCAGCTTTCGTAACTCTGTGCGAACCGAGTCCCGCTGATCTTTTTTCTGACCTAGCGCAGTCAGCACATCCGCTATCTTTTCCCGTATAGCATCAAGCCGAGACTGGTAATCAGTGGCAGTTTCTGCCGAGGCGCTGCCGGGCAAGCTTATTAAAGCGCAGGTAAATAATAGTATTTTTACATAATAATATTTGGTCATAGTGTTGAATACAATGGGGTTTTGGTGTTTACTCTCACCTGATCTGTCGTTCGTTACGTAATTTTAATAAAAAAATACTGGATCTGATGATTTAATTCAGTTAAAAGTATGTATCATTTTATGGTAGATTACTAATATTAGTGGATTCAAAATCAGCGAGAATATCAAATGGTTATAAATTTTGACGAAGGTACCCAGTTAATGACTCGCGAAGAGGATATAGAACGTGCCTCTCGCTCATTAAAAGCAATGTCCCACCCCTTACGATTAAAAATATTATGTACCTTGAGGGATCAGGAAGTGAGTGTACAGGATATTGTTGACAATGTAGGCACATCACAGAGCAATATTTCCCAGCACCTGGCTATATTGCGTGATAAAGGCATACTTGCTTCCCGTAAAGACGCCAACCGGGTTTTTTACAGGGTAGGGGATGCTCGAACATTACGCCTTATTGGCATGATGCAGGAGGTCTTCTGCTCTCAACGTGTTTTTGACGAGTAGCATAATTATAAATCAGTAGTGACTTTGCACCTAAATTAATCAGTTAACCGCACAAATCCACTGTAAGTATTTGAGAATGTTAGCTATTTTTTTTCAGTACAAGTCACTCATTCGGCGATGCTGCTGCAGCCTGGCGATATCAAAAAAACCGTGAAGGACTCGCCATTAGCGCTCTTTTTGATGACCTCATCTGCACTCCTGAAGGCGCATTTTATGGTGCCTAACTGATTGAATTAGATACAACCACATGCACCCATTAACCGCTACATGCTGATTTTACCCGATACACTTTTTCGCTTAATTCATGCGATAGCATCAAGGTTAACTGTTGCTTTTCTAACGGTTAAATCTTCAATGCCAGTCTGGCCTCAGGCACATACTGGATGTTATAATATTAGCCCAACCAGGCCTCTGATCATATTTTTGTTCGGAGGCCTCATTCATTTTAATTTGGAGTAAGCAATGGCTCAACTCATTGAGTTCGCCGGTAATAACCTTGTTTTAGTTGCGGCACTGGTGGTTATCGCCCTGCTGATTATAAAAACTGAAATTGGCCTGAAACTCAGTAATGTTCTGCAGCGCAACGTAAATGACGCTGTACGCCTGATGAACGATGAAGATGTGCTGCTGCTGGATGTGCGCGAGCCCAATGAATACAGCTCAGGACACATTCGCGATGCTGTTCATATTCCGGTCTCCGCACTGAATAAGCGAATAAACGAACTGGAGAAGTTTAAAGACAGGGAAATTCTTGCCTACTGCCGTTCAGGCAGTCGCTCCAATCAGGCATGTCGCACACTTAGTAAGCATGGCTTTGAAAAGGTCAGCAATCTGGCGGGCGGCATAATGGGCTGGTCCAGCGCCAACCTGCCTCTGTCAAAAAAATAACTTAATCACTTAAAGAACTCAAAATGTCTCAATCACAAATTACGGTTTATTATGCACCTTTCTGTCCATACTGTGGCTGGGCAAAGCAATTACTGGAAAACAAGAATGTTGAATTTGCCCAGGTAAATGTCAATGACAGCTCAGAACTGCGACAGGAAATGGAACAGCGCTCCGGTCGCACCAGCGTGCCACAAATATTTATTGGTGATACCCATGTGGGCGGATATGATGATATGGCTGCCCTTGATGACAAGGGCCAGCTGGATTCGCTTATTGCAGCGGGCTAAGCGATCAACGCTGTGCAGCCATTAATAGTACAGCGAATAATGCACACAAGCTTTTCGCTTTAATGGTATTCTACAGTGCTAAAACTTTAATAGTCTGGCAATATCGCTGCACAGAAACGTAATGGCCAGCTGACACACTTTATCAGATACTTTATATTAACAGGGTTTAAAAATGAGCGAAGAACAGAGTCAACAGCAGTTTGCTATTCAGAAAATATATATTAAGGACGTATCTTTCGAATCACCGAATGCCCCGGGCGTATTTCAGGACGGCGAGTGGAAGCCAGAGGTTAACGTACAGATTAATACCGAAGGCAAGGTGCTGGCTGATGAGCTACATGAAGTGACGCTAACCGTAACCGTGACGGCCAAACAGAAGGAAAACACCGCTTTCCTGGTTGAAGTAAAGCAATCAGGCATATTCCAGATGTCCGGCTTTGAGCAGGAACAAATGAACGGCATGCTGGGTGCATACTGCCCTGAAGTATTATTCCCATATGCCCGGGAAGCCATATCCGACCTGGTTACCAAAGGTGGTTTTCCACAGATGCTACTGGCTCCGGTTAACTTTAATGCACTGTATATGCAACATCAGCAGCAACAGGCTGAAGGCCAGACCGCTGCAGAAACTGCGCACTAGCCAACAAACGGGGTGACTCCAGTGAACGAATCGCACAGCAGGCAGATCGCTGTTCTGGGTGGCGGCTCATGGGGAACGGCTCTGGCTATTCAGGTGGCCAGGGCTGATCATAATGTTGTGTTGTGGGATATCGACCCTGAGCATGTCAGAAAAATGCAACAGACACGCTGTAACCAACAATATCTGCCAGATATTTCACTGCCACCCTCGCTCAAATTGAGCCACGACCTGGAAACAACCTTAAAACAGGCGGACACACTGTTGCTCGCTATTCCAAGCCATGCGGTTCGACAGTTTCTAAAAAACAGCCAGCACTGGATTCGAGCAGACCAGCATATCGTCTGGGCAACCAAAGGTCTGGAAGAAAATACGGCAAAACTGGTTCACCAGGTTGTTGAAGAAGAACTCAGCCAGTGCATTTACACTGCTGTAGTATCCGGCCCGACTTTTGCCGGTGAAGTTGCCCGTGATTTACCCACCGCTGTAACCGTTGCCTCTCACAGCCATAAAATCGCTAAAGAAGTGGCCAAATTCCTCCACTCCGGTAATTTTCGGGTCTATACCAGCGAAGATATGACGGGTGTAGAGCTGGGAGGCTCTCTAAAAAATGTACTCGCAATCGCCGCAGGCATTGCAGATGGGCTGGGCTTTGGCTCTAATACCCGCGCAGCACTGATTACCCGCGGACTGGCCGAAATGCTGCGTCTGGGACTGGCAATGGGGGCGCAGGCAGAAACGTTTATGGGGCTGGCAGGGCTGGGTGATCTTGTCCTGACCTGCACAGACAACCAGTCCCGCAACCGCCGTATGGGGCTGGCGCTGGCCGATGGCCTGAGCATAGAACAGGCAAGAGAACAGATTGGCCAGGCTGTAGAAGGCGTTAAGACCGCCAGGGAAGCCTGGGCACTGGCACAACACTACAAAATAGACATGCCTATTATTGAACAGACCTATAAGGTGCTTTATGAGAATAAATCACCCAATGAAGCCGTTCAAGATCTACTGGGCCGTGAAGTCAAACCCGAATAAACCGTACAAATAACCATCTCTGCATTTAATTTCTGCTATAACCTGAATGCTTTATCGATTCTTAAAATAAGCCAGGCCTAACTTTCTGCTAAAAGCCTGCAACGTCATTTGTTTTATCTATCGTTAGCATTGTATCAATCAATTTGATATATAACTGTATGCGATTATTATCAACATATACTCAAAATCAGGACAAACCATGAATAAATCGATCAGTCTACTTATTGCAGTGCCCGCCATTACTATCTACAGCGCTTCAGCATTTGCCCAATGGCAGGCTTTACCAGAAACGGCACCGGCTCCAGCGAATAACCCAACAACCGCAGAAAAGGTTGAGCTGGGAAAAGCCCTGTTTTTTGATCCTCGAATTTCCAGCACAGGTACCGTCTCGTGTAATTCCTGCCACAATGTGATGGCAGGGGGCGATGATAACCGCTCTGTTTCCATGGGCGTGCATGGAAAAACCGGTGGACGCAGCGCACCAAGCGTATGGAATGCCGCCTTTTACTCTACTCAGTTCTGGGATGGTCGCGCCAACACCCTTGAAGACCAGGCCATTGGCCCCATGACCAACCCGGTTGAAATGGGTATGAAAGATCACGATACCGTTATGACCCGCCTTAAAAGCATCAGCGGTTATAAAACCCTGTTTAGCAAAGCATTTGGTAACAGTGATATGACTATCGATCAGACTGCCAAAGCCATTGCCGCTTATGAACGCACCTTAATTACACCCAATAGCGCCTATGACCAGTTCGTTAAAGGTGACTCAAAAGCCCTTAACGCTGAACAACAAAAAGGCATGAAATTATTTAATGAAACGGGGTGTACTTCCTGTCATTCAGGACCTGCCTTTAACGGCCAGCACGGCGTAGAAATTGGCACACCTGTTTTAATGAAGTTCCCGGTAATGACCAATAACCCCTATGTTAAACAGTTTAATTTTAAGGCGGATAAGGGGCGGGAAGAAGTAACCGGCAAAAAGTCTGATGCACATATGTTCCGCATACCCACTCTGCGCAATATCGCTTTAACCGCTCCTTATTTCCATAACGGCAGCGTTAATGACCTCAGTACAGCCGTTAAAATTATGGCAAAAACGCAGCTTAACCGTGATTTGACAAAACAGGAAATAAAACAGATTGTGACATTTCTGAATGCACTGAGTGGAAAATTTCCTGAACAGACTATGCCGCGTTTACCGGCAACGCAAAACACCCATTTACTGCGTTGAGCTATGAACCTAAATTACTCAGTTGAGCACATCAATCCACTAAAAATATTTGCGAATATTAGTTATTCTCACTGAGTGCAGGTCAGCCGTTCGGAGGTGGTGCTACAGCCTAAATTTCACTTCTGGGAGCACACCTTATGGCATCAACTGATTAATTTAGGATGAAATTTCCGGGCAACACGCAGTTGCCCGGATTAATTTTTCTGAACTACTATCCTGAACTACTATTTTGAACTATTTTTCTGGGCTAAAATCACTTCCGATATTTGTTCCGCTAACTGTACAACCAGCTTGCTCTGCGTCTTCACCATTTCGCTGTAACTATCAGATTCGGCCATCAATTTATAATTAAAGGCCTCTCTGATAACTTCCTTACTGCCTTCTGCATTTAACAGGCTCCAGGCTCCACTTAAAACGCTTTCACCAGCAAGCTTTCCATCAAATCGACTAATATGAATTTTTACCTGAAAGTCATTTTTTCGATATGACGACCAGGGAGAAATAACAACCCGCTCTGTTTTAAGCTGTCGACTTAACTCATTAGCAAGTAACTGGGTTATATTATTACTCAGACCACCTGCCCACTGGTGAAAATCGGCGAGCTCAATATTATTCTGATCAATCCGTGTGACAATTTCAGCGCGATCGACTAATTCCGGTAATTTAACTTTCCAGATACCAATGCGAACATTTTTATCACTCCTGTCTGAAAAATCATAACCTGCCTCTCCATTTAATATATAAAAATGCGTTTTAGGAGAACTCCCACAGGCCACTAATATGCTAATCAAACCCACTATAATTAAAACACGATACATGCACTAAACCTCTAAAGTTATCATTATACCCAAGCCATTTTGCCCCGTTATTTTTTTCCTTTCAGTAAAGATTCCGGGTGTCGCTCAAGATATTCAGACATAGATCGTATTGAACGCGCAGCTTTCGTTAACTCCTCCATCATCTCCCCGGCCTGTACTCCTGTCATACCACCTTCTGCCGCATTAAGTGATTTTATTAAATCATTCAGGTTAGTGGTCGCTTCTTCAAGTTTATTGCCAATATTATCAAATGGTATCGCCTCAACTTTAGCCATAATCTGATTAAGCTGTTCAAGTATTCCCGAGATAGTTTCCGGCGCAGTGGGTATAATAAATAAGCCTTTATCGTATTTAATATCCGCCATTTTCAGAGCCGGAAATGTATCCAGCATAATCAGTGACTGCCCTGTAATTAAGTTACTTTTTAATTGCGCTCTCATTCCATTTTTCACCATGCCCTCTAAATACACGTGCACTCTTTTAATTTTTTCTTTTTTAGTTAATGCTTTTCCCTTGTGGCGCTCACTTGGTAATCGCTCAGGCTCAATATCAACTATCGCAAAGGTCAAAACATCTGTTTTATTTTTATTTGACTCTACCGCTATTTCTGTCACTGTACCGATACGCAAACCTTTGTATTCTACTGGAGCCCCCACTGACAGCCCACTCACGCCTTTATCAAAATATAACTTCATTGGCACGCCAACCGTTAGCACTTCTTCAATATCAGGGTGTTCTGCCTCATATAGCCTGAACAGGGTATTTTCAGCGGCTACCGGGCTCTCATCCCGTGAATACTCATTTGAAAAAGAAACCCCTCCTGAAATAATGGCCGCTAATGACTCGGTATCTAGTTTTAAACCTTTTGCACCCAGCTCTATTTCAAAACCTGAAGTATTCCAGAAACGCGTATTTTCTTTAACATACTGATCATGAGGTGAGCGAATAAACACTTCTATTTCAACTTGACTGTGGTCTTCAACCAGGGCATACCTCGTTACCTTGCCCACTTCGATACCTTTTAAAAAAATTGACGAGCCCCTCGATAAAGAACCTAATTTATTTGCACTTAATACAAATGTTGTGCCGGGGTTACCTAACTGATAATTCTGTGGCTCTTCATAACCGGTAAAGCTGCTGCTTAGTTTACCGCCCTCACCCGGGTCAATTTCTATGTAGGCACCACTTAATAATGTATCCAGACCACTGACACCGCTAATGCCGATACGCGGTCTGATGACCCAGAAGCGGGTAGTTTCTGTGATGCGCTCTTTTGGTATACCGGTAAACTCTATTACAACAATTACTTTTGACAGGTCTTTTGAAAACCGGACATCTTTTACATCACCCACTTTTACATTGCGTAGTTTAACCGTCGTTTTTCCTGCCTCTAAACCAGACGCACTTTTGAACGCCACTTCAACAAAAGTATTTTCTTCCATTGCGCTTTTGAATACCAACCAGCCACCAATAATTGCTGCAATCAGCGGGATAACCCACACGGCAGAAAAAGAGAAACGACTGTTCTTAACTTCGGCTTCAGGTATTTCATCTATCATCTTTCTAAATTTTCCGACTGATCCCAGATCAGCTTTGGATCAAAGGCCATTGCTGAAAACATGGTTAATATGACCATCGAGGCAAACGCAATACCTGCTGGCCCGGGCTGAATACTGGTTAATGCACCCATTTGCACCAGAGCAACTAACAATGCAACAACGAAAACATCGACCATCGACCATCGACCCATGACTTCAGCTAAAAAATATAATTTTGTATTTTCTTTTTTCTTCACGTTAGCCCCCCGCTGAACCATTATTAGAATATATGCAATCGAAATCATTTTAATTAATGGCAAAAGAACGCTGGCAGAAAAAATCACAAGTGCCAGAGGCCAGTCTCCATGAGCCAGAAAATAGAGAACCCCACTTATTATGGTATCAGAACTTTCCTGTCCAAAAGCCTGTGTATGCATTATCGGCTCAGTATTAGCCGGAATATACATAATAAAGGCGCTGATTAAAAATGCCCAGGCTCGATTAACACTGTCATTTTTCCTGTAATGAATATCGCAACGACAGCGGGGGCAAACCTGCTGTTTATGGGCGTGGAGCTTATGGACGTGGAGCTTATGGGTATTCGCTAGTTTCACAACCTTACCGCAGGTATGGCAGGCAGCAAGCCCTCTGTCTTTTGCTCTGATAAATTTTGCCATTACAAAGCTCTCTGCCTGGGAGAGCTTTCGTCAAGACAATTCCACAGGGTCTGCATGTCTACAGAAGATATAGCCGCGGCATACACCACAATTAAACTGACAAAGGCAATAAACCCCGTACCCAGAACAATATCCGCCATCGAAATTAATTTTACCAGCGCAACCAGTACACCCAGCAAAAACACATCCATCATGCCCCAGGGCAGGAGACGGCTCACCCAGGCGAGCACAGGCCTTACATATGGCCAGTTAAGCTGGTAGCGAATAGACAGCAACACATAAAAAATACCCAGTATGCTAAAACCGGGAATAAACACACTGCTGAACCAGACAATCATTGCCAGATCAATTCGCCCTTGCTCTATAAAACGCAGGGCAGACCCCGTCAGAGTTGTCGCGCTTTCTATTCCAGCAACTGAGAGTGACAAAACAGGATAGACATTCGCGATAATGAAGAGCAACAATGAAGTAAGAATCAAAGCCAGTGGCCTTTCCAGGCCTCCTTTTGCACGTTTATAGAGTAGACTGCTGCAACAGACGCAATTTGCTGCGCTTGCGGGCTTCAAGTCTGAAACGGTTTGCAGAGCATCGCAGGCATGGCAGATAACAAGGCGTTGATTTTGTTCCATTTACTCATATACACGGATGACAGATTTAAGAAGTATACACGAAGTATCAATTCATCACCCCGACGGTAATTTATAGCGAAGTCGTCAGATGGACAAACTCAGAGAACACAGCAAATACCCTACAAACTATACTGAAGACCCAGCTGCATGACTAAGTCTGTTTCCAGCTGCGGGCCATCCAGCTTCTGATATACCGGGATACCGGCTTCAACACCGATTAACACATCCGATGACAGGTTATAATTAAATCCTAATAAAACATCCGCTCTAGTACCGGCCCTTAGTTTCGAATCAGCTGTTGGCACCGCCCCGGGGTTTAATGCCACATCAGCCCCCCTGATATTGCCCCAGCTGAGTAGTTTCACTCTTAATGACAGACTGCTTTTCATACTCAGGCCATAACTGTACCAGCCATTCAATTCAATCTGATTTCCCAGGCGGTAGTCGCGATCATTATCATTAAGCCTGATGACAGCCTCCGCCTGTGAACCCCAGCTATTCATATTTTTATTTTTGAGGTAACTTGCAGCTGCTGTTATATCAAAACTGCCTGAACCTTGCTGCATAGGATAGGGTAGCTGAACTGCATTTCCACCACTCGAGGGCAGCACGTCTTTCTCATCAATAGAGCCTGTCGGCACACTGATGCCAATTTTGCTTACCCAGTTATCACTGGCTTTATATAATGCGGATAAACTCAAATCCCCTGCACCGGACGACTCTGCAGTAAACAGATCACCACTCATATTAACCATATTTTCCATAGAATAATTTTTCACCGGCAGCATGATCATTAAAGTCAGTCGATCGGTATAACCATACATAAGTCCCAACATATGCATGGTCATATCCATACTTAGGGGGCTCACCATATAACCCGGCAGTGGTACAGATGCTCGGTCTGCACCGTCCAGATTATCTTTCATTGTCATCTGCATAACTGAGTAACTCATCATCCAGCTCCCTTCAGGGTGGACATGGCTGTCCATAATACCAATAGGGGCATCTGCTCCCGCAGTATGGTCATGTGAAGCAAATGATGTGTTCTGAAAAATTGAAGCCGCAGCAATGCCGCCACACAATAGATTACGAAAAACAGTCTGGGACATAACAACTCACTGCTGGTTTTGAAAAATAAATTAGACATGAAAAAAGCCTACAGATCACTCATCTGAATAACGTAAAAAATATATTCAGTATATTAGCGCGACCTAATGTTTGCTTTATCTTACACCATCACCTTTTTTAGAGAGCAACATTATCCATAATAGTTAATTTAGAACAAGTATTTCCTGCTGCAGATCTCCCGATAAACTCAATGCATATTTCTATAAAATACGAAAAACACGGGTGAATAATAAATTTAAGATTTATTCTGCCCGTTTATAGAGCATTATAGATAAGTTAATTTTAATTTAATCAAAGCGTTAGCCTGTTTTTCTGAATTCAGAACCGGTTGTAATTGAATTATTCCATACAATAAACGTGTAATATAATGAGCTTATTGTTTAACCTATTGCCACAACAATCCCCGATTAAGTATGGATGGCACAACCCGAATGTTTCATATCGCTTTATACGAACCCCGCATAGCCCCGAATACAGGCAATATAATTCGCTTAATTGCCAATAATGGCTGCCAGTTGCATTTAATTGAACCGCTGGGCTTTGACCTTGAAGAAAAAAAATTACGCAGGGCAGGGCTCGACTATACCGACCTCAACAATGTCACCCGTCATAAAAACTACGATGCTTTTTTGAAAAAAATGGCTAACCGAAGAATCCTGGCCTGTACCACCAAAGGCAGCCGGCCACACGACCAGCTTAACTATCAACAGGAAGATGTGCTGTTATTTGGTTCTGAAACCGCAGGGCTCCCGGCCAATGTACTTAACAGTATTTCACCTGAGCACCGCTTAAGAATACCGATGCAGGCGAGCAGTCGAAGCCTTAATCTATCAAATGCCGTTGCCATCGTCAGCTATGAAGCCTGGCGACAACTGGGGTTTAATGGGGGAGTTTAATAGATAAGTTTATCTTGAGAATGCGTTTTTAGTGCTTTCTCTTATTTTTTTATCACCCACTTTATAAAATTAACCTTTAATTTCACAGCCCCATCGACCAACTCAACGCCCCTTCACATTGACTTAATGCCAATTTACGTCTAAATAACTGTAATTACTACAATTTTACAAGGGCACTATGCCATGAGCGAAGCGCTTGATGGTGTAATTGATCAAACCATACACAAACCTTCTGTACTTCTGATTGATGATGATCCGCTCATTACAGAAAGTCTCGGCTTTATTCTGACCAAGCACTATCAGGTCAGTTCGGCAGAATCCCGCGCGCAGGCAAAACGATTACTCGCCGATCATCACTTTAAACCCGACCTTGCGCTGGTCGACCTTGGGCTACCACCGCTACCACATGAGCCTGAAGAAGGCTTTGCACTGATTGAAGATTTACTGGCGCATGACTCACAGATAAAAATACTGGTGTTATCCGGACAAAGTGATGAATCTAATATGCACCATGCCTTAACGCTGGGGGCCGTCGATTTTATCCCAAAACCTGCTGACCCCACACTGCTGCAGACCAGGATAAAACACCACCTGATGCTCAGGCAGGTTGAGGCTCTGAAACAGCCTGAGCAGGTGACAGAAATTGTCGGTAACAGCTCATCAATTACCAGCCTTCGGGAGCAAATTAGCCAGTTTGCCACCTCAGAGTTTCCCGTTTTAATAGAAGGTGAGTCTGGCACAGGAAAGGAGCTGGTCGCAAGAGCTCTTCACCAGCAAAGCAGCAGAACAGGTAAACCTTACCTGGTTATAAACTGTGCGGCGATAGCACCCGAATTGCTGGAAGCTCAGTTATTCGGCCACTCAAAAGGTGCCTTTACCGGCGCAGATAAAGCACGTAAAGGTTTTTTTGAAGAAGCGGACTCAGGCACATTGTTTCTCGATGAAATTGGAGAAATGGCTTATGAATTACAGGCCAAGTTGCTGCGCGTGCTCGAAAGTGGTGAATTTTATAGAGTAGGAGAAACCCGCTGCATAAAATCAAAAGCACGCATCGTTGCTGCAACCAATAAATTTCTGCAACAGGAAGTGGCAAACGGTAACTTTCGATCTGATCTCTTCCACCGCCTGAGTATTTTAAAAATTCATATTCCTGCCGTTCATGAAAGAGAAAATGACAGCATACTTTTATTGCAGCACTTTCTTTCTTTTTATGCTGGATCAATGAAACCCGTCAGACTTGATTCACAGGCGGAGAAGATATGGAAAGCTTACGACTTTCCTGGAAATGTCAGAGAACTGCGTAATATTGTTATCCGCCTGTGCACAAAACACCCTGGTCAAACAATAACACCTCAACAATTACAAATGGAGTTTGAGCAACAGTTATCAGCCGGCCCTCACTCTCACATTAAAAATGAAATATTTAGCAGCCAGATAATTCGGCAGCAAATCACTGACAACAACCTTAACCTTAACCAGTTATTACGTGAACTGGAAGAATTTGTCATTCAACAGGCAATGAGCCTGTATAACGGAAATATTAGTGAAGTTGCAAAATCACTACAGATTAACAGAACAACCTTATACAGCCGTATGCATAAAAACAAATTGAAATAATGAGCTAGCAATCATGTATCTTGAGCACTTTGGGCTACAACGCCCACCGTTTAAAATCACACCCGATACCAGCATGTTTTATGCTGGCAACAAACGGGGGGCGGCTCTGCAAGCATTAATGTACGCTATTGTTTCTGGAGAAGGCATTATAAAGGTCGTCGGTGAAGTCGGTGCCGGAAAAACCATGCTCTGCAGAATGCTCGAAATAGAGCTAAATAATAATATAGAAATAGTTTACATTGCCAACCCCAGCTTATCTCCTGACAATATATTACACGTTATTGCATTTGAATTAAAACTTAATATTACATCTGATTCAAGCAAACTTGAAGTCATGCAGGCATTACAAAATTATTTACTGGAAAAACACATTAATAACAACCAAGTTGTAGTTTTTGTTGAAGAAGCACAAAGTATGCCCATTGAAACGCTTGAAGAAATACGTTTATTAAGTAATCTCGAAACGAATGAAAACAAGCTTCTGCAGATGGTTTTATTTGGCCAGCCAGAACTGGATGAAAAATTGCGTCAACCCACAATACGACAGTTAAAAGAACGTATTACACATAATTTCTACCTTGATCCGTTTGCTGATGATGATATTTATAAATACCTTAACTTTAGAATGCGCCTGGTTGGCTACAAAGGAACCGATTTATTTTCAAAAAAAATGGCTCGAACTATAGAAAAAAAATCAAATGGCCTGACGCGTCGCATTAATATACTGGCAGACAAGGCATTACTGGCCGCATTTTCAGATGATCAGCATGATTTAAAGTTAAAACATATTATATTGGCGGCAAAAGACAGTGATTTTGATCAAAATTTCAACTGGCAAACAATAACCCGAATGACTACATTTGTATTAATTATTGTATCTGCCATCTGGATCGGTACTATGCTACCTGCTATATTCAACAACACTGACACCTCTATTGATACTATAATCAATGAAAAAAACACTGTGCCTTCAATTATATCCGAAACAGAAATAAGCGCCGAGAAAAATTCAGACAATTACTATTATGCTGGAAACGAAAAACAGATACTTAAAGATCGTCTGCAACAAACTCAGCAATGGCTAGAAACGGCTGATGACAATAATTTCACCATTCAGTTAATACTGATTGATGGCTGGGCTAATAACGAGCTGCTTAACTATATAAAAAAAACCAGTGAACACCTTAAACTTAATAAACTTTATATCTATACAGCGTCTATCAGAGGAAGAACCGTTTACAGTATTTTATATAATGAATATGACTCTCGTGAGCTTGCCACATCCCAGTTAAAAAAATTATCAACCTCACTCACACAAAATAGTCCGTATTTAAGAACAGTGAAAGGCATTAAAGCTGATATACGTAAGACCAGAAACCTGGCAAATAATAATAGCGGGACACACTAAATTGAAATTTCTATTTATTAAGCTCCAGGTTTTTTCACTCCATACACTACGCACTTACCTGTACATCATAGCTGCATCTTCGCTACTCGTATCCTGCGGCCCAACCCGACCACCGGAACCCTCTGAAGGCCATATTAGTCAGGTCGATACAATACAGACAGACATACCTGAAACAGTCAAGCAAACAACACTGCTACCCACACCCGTCAATCGCCCTCCGTTAGAAACCTACACCGTGGTTGTCAGCGGCGTTTCTGCAAAAGACCTGCTTTTTTCAATGGCACGTGATGCCCAGATTAACCTTGATATACACGATGATATCAATGGTACTGTTACTTTGAATGCGATTGACCAGACGCTGGAACAGATACTGGAACGAATTTCACAACAGGTAAATTTGCGTTATTCAATTGATAAAAATTCCATTCGTATTCGTGCAGACAAACCCTATCTAAGTAGTTATAAAGTAGACTATGTTAATATTTCCAGAGTCTCCAAGGGCGTTATTCGGGTTGCGACTAATATTGGATCAACTGGACAGGGGAATATTGGCAATACACGAAGTGGCAGTGGAGGAGGCAGTAGCGGCGGCAGTGGAGGAGGCAGTAGCGGCTCTAACAAGAACGAAAATAATAGTTCGCTCACCGAAGTAACTCTCGAATCAAATAATGAGTTCTGGAAGTCTCTCACCCACAATATTATTGAAATACTGTCAGATTCAGATGAAAGCACCACAGATCAGGAGACCTCTTCTGATAGTTCTAGCTCTGGCTCTAGCTCTAGCTCTGACAATAATAAAAATGTCATCGTAAATCGCGAAGCCGGTATCATTATGGTTCGTGCCACCTATAAGCAACATCGCCAGCTTCAGGCATTTATTGACCAGGTACTGACCAACTCCAAGCGCCAGGTCATGATTGAAGCCACTATTGCTGAAATAAAACTCAGTGACCGTTATCAGGCTGGTGTTGACTGGTCTGTTATAGCCAAAGATGCGAGTTCCGGCGTTAATATTTTAACTGACCTGACAGGAGCCAATCTTGCACAGGCTCCATTTTCTGCTCTCTCTCTCACTGATTCTATTGGTGGAAATCAGGTAACCATGACCTTAAGAGCACTTGAGCAATTTGGTGATGTTCAGGTTCTATCCAGCCCTAAAATAATGGCCATAAATAACCAGCCTGCAATACTAAAAGTAGTCGATAATATTGTTTATTTTGAAATGGATGTAGACACTTCAATCTCTGACAGACAGACACTGACAACATTTGAAACACAGATAAAAACCGTACCGGTTGGCTTTGTTATGTCGGTAACACCCTATATTAATGAAAATGAGGTGGTCACACTCAACATTCGACCCACTATTTCCCGTGTAATTGATTCGGTACAAGACCCTAACCCGGCGTTTAAAGATGCAGGTGTCATATCGGCTGTACCCGTTATTCAGGTTAGGGAAATTGAGTCTATTCTATCGATCAACAGTGGCGATACGGCTGTCATCGGCGGCCTCATGCAGGACACCGTCAATGACAGAACTCAGGGCGTCCCCTTTCTTTCCAGTATTCCTTTTTTAGGCGCCCTGTTCAGATATGAAGATGACCTGCGAGAAAAGTCAGAACTTATTATATTTATAAGGCCACTGGTTATACATCATGCCAGCTTGACTGGCGACCTGTCTGAATATCAGAAATTTTTACCCAAACCATTAAAAGGGCCAGAAAAACCTGAATATTCCAATAGAAAACCCAGTAGTTCTAACTAACAGGATACAATATGAGCCTGTTACTTGATGCATTAAAAAAAGCGGCTGAAGAGAAGAGTAAATCAGATGATGCTTCTCAGAATTTTTCAACCAAAGTTTCAATGGCGACTGAAATCCCTTCCGGTGATAGCCTGGAATTAGAGCTTGATCACAGCGCCATTTCTGAGCCAAAAGATATCTCAGAAGATTTTTCTGAAAGCACAATACAAAACTCTGATGAATTTCCTGTAGTTGACAAAACCACTCAATTAACTTCACCATCAAAAAATATAACAATTGAAAAAGATAATAATGTTAAAATAAAGACGGCCCCAACACCTGATAAAACAAACAAAATAAGAAAAAGTTTAAACGCCAATATTAGCCCAACTGAAGCCGAAAAAAATGTAACTGATCAAAAGCCGACTCGTAAAGAATCAATTCAAAATATACCCGGCCAGCAAAAAACCTCAGACAAAATATCTGCAGTTAAATCTACAGATACATCCCCTGACAATGACCCTTCTCTCTTTCAGCGTAAACAATCTAATTCATCTAATGATATTAACATTGAGAAAGAGAAGGTTTTATCTGAGTTAATTAATAACAGCAATCAGCATAATAAAAGTGAGCGCTTCAAACGAAATATTTCTATTGCCGTTTTAATTACCCTGATAATTATTGGTTGCGGCCTTTATTTCTTTATAGAAATTCAAACAACCAATCAGAATATTTATCTTCCACAGGACACCCTGATTAATAGTAAACCTCCGTCTACTGCGGAAAATTTAAAAGTAGCAGATATTAAACCCAAAACATCGACACCACCCACACCTGTTACTGAAAAACAGGCTCCCTCAAGTAACACCGTTAAAAGTACAGCAGAGCCATATAAAGAGCAAACTGTAATGCTTACTAAAAGGCCCTTTAAACCAGTTAAATTTGTTAGAACTGTGCGAACTGACCCTGTGCATAAACTGCTTATGCAGGCCTATAATGCATTTTATAATCAGCAATATAAGCAGTCTGAAATACTCTACAAAGACATATTGTTACAGGAGAAAAATAACCGTGATGCTCTACTTGGACTAGCTGCCATCGCCATCAAGCAGAATCGATTTGAATATGCTCGACAAAAATACCGTTACCTTCTTAAATTAAACCCCAGAGACAGCCTTGCTATTGCCGGCATAAGCAGCATTGAGAAACAGACGAATCTACAACTCAGTGAAAGCAAACTTAAATTTATGATCAAAAATAACCCCGGATCTGCACACCTTTATTTTGCATTGGGTTCCCTGTATGCACGACAAAAAAAATGGCCCAATGCACAGTCCGCTTACTTCAGTGCCTGGTCAGCCTCCAGTAAAAATGCCGATTATGCCTTTAACCTGGCCATCAGCCTCGACCATCTGGACAAAAAAAAACAGGCACTGCAATTTTATCAGCATTGCCTGAAATTAAAACAATCTTCCCATGCTAATTTTTCAGCCACGAAAGTCGAAAAACGCATTTCAACCTTGCAAAAGAGCCTTAAATGAATCAGAAATCATCAGCACCCATTTCTGATCTGGGGTCGGCCCTCAGGGCCAGAAAAAAACGCCTCGGAGAAGAGCTAACATCACAGGGTCTAATTACTACAGACCAGGTTAGTATTGCACTGAAAGAACAGAAAAAAACAGGCCAACCCTTAGGTGAAGCACTTGTTTCACTGGGCTTCGTCACAGAAGCCGTACTACGTGATGCACTGGGTAAAATGTTGGGAAGAGAAAGCATTAGCCTGTCAAATGTAGTGCCTGACACCGATGCTTTAAGCATTATTCCGAAAGATCTGTCTGTCAGATTTAATATTATTCCGATTACACTGGATACTGAAAAAAACTTTCTTTCAGTTGCCATGACAGATATTTACAACCTGGTTGTACTGGACAGATTGCGTGCACTGGTTGGTAATCGCATTGAGATCATTCCACTGCTTGCCAGTGAAAGTGAAATTTCTGATGCTATCGACCTGTTCTATGGCTATGAGCTCTCAGTTGATGGAATACTGCATGAAATTGAAACCGGAGAAGTTGATTATGACAGCCTTGATGTAGAAGGCGATGCTTATAGTCAACCACTGGTTCGGCTTGTAGATGCAATTCTTGCCGATGCGGTAAAACACGGATCATCTGATATTCACTTTGAACCAGAGGAAGGTTTTCTGCGCTTACGCTATCGAATTGATGGCGTTTTACGTCAGGTACGAAGCCTGCATAAAGACTACTGGTCAGCCATTGTTGTGCGCCTTAAGGTTATGTCAAATATGAATATTGCTGAAACACGCGCGCCACAGGATGGACGTATTAATCTTAATATTCGCGGCCACCAGATTGATTTTCGCGTTTCCGCCCAGCCCACAACTCATGGTGAAAACATTGTATTACGAGTGCTCGACAGGGCAAAAGGCATTGTCCCGATAGATGAGCTAGGCCTGCAACAAGAAGCACTTTCAGCACTCAAACTGATTATGGCCAGACCTGAAGGTATCGTGCTGGTTACAGGCCCCACCGGAAGCGGTAAAACCACCACTCTATACTCTATGCTGGGTTATATACGCTCGGAACAGGTAAATATCATGACGCTGGAAGACCCGGTTGAATACCCTATGGATATGGTTCGCCAGACATCAATAAATGAAGTACTGCGTATGGACTTTGCAAACGGTATTCGCTCTCTTATGCGCCAGGACCCGGATATTATTCTTGTCGGCGAAATTCGTGATACTGATACCGCAGAAATGGCTTTTCGTGCAGCAATGACAGGCCATCAGGTTTTCTCAACGCTACACACTAACTCAGCAATTGGCTCTATCCCGCGTTTAGTCGATATCGGTGTAAAATCCGATATTATGTCAGGCAATATAATCGGCATATTAGGGCAACGCCTGGTACGCAAACTCTGCAGCCATTGCAAAGTACCTCATATTGCAACCGCGATCGAATTGACACTGCTGGAGCAAAGTTCAGATGCACAACTTGAGATATTTGAACACAGTGGCTGCGAAAAATGTGAGTATACAGGCTATAAAGGTCGAATGGCTATTTTAGAGGTATTAAGAGTAGACAGCCAACTGGATGAAATGATCGCAGAAAAACTAACTCTGGGAAAAATAAAATCACACCTGAAAAAATCAGGTTTTCAAACTCTCGCCGATGATGCAGCCAGGCGAGTTATAGAAGGCACCACAACTCTTGACGAAGTTGCTCGTGTTATTGATTTAACGGACAGATTATAACAATGTCTATTACGTATAAATATAAAGCCATTGATTCTGTCGGAAAAATTCGTCACGACACCATTGATGCAGACAATTTACTGGACCTTGAAAAACGCTTAATGGGAATGGGCATGGACCTGATTAACTTCAGAGAACAAAGGCCCTCCCTGTTTGATTTTAGAAAAAAAGGTATTAGCCGGCAGGATCTTATTAACTTTACGTTTCAGATGCAACAACTCACCAAATCTGGCGTTACGATACTTGACGGGTTAAACGACCTTAGAGACTCAATAGATACAGGAAGAATGCATGAAGTACTCTCAGGTTTAACTGACGAGATTCAGGGTGGAAAAACATTCTCTCGTGCTTTAGCAGAATTTCCAAAAATATTTGATACCGTGTATATAACCCTTGTACAGGTCGGTGAAGAAAGTGGGCGCCTTCCTGAAGTGCTCCATGATATGGCTGAAACCCTGAAATGGCACGATGAATTAATTGAGCATACAAAAAAAATAATGATTTACCCGGCAATTGTCACGATTGTTATTACTGCTGTTGTCTCCTATCTTATGATTGCTCTCGTTCCAGAGCTTATCCCTTTTATTGAAGACCTGGGTGGAGTCATACCTATTCATACCCGTGCATTAATTGCAACATCTTCATTTCTTGGAAACTACTGGTACATACTTTTTGGGTCGCCAATTTTAATTTATTTTTTCATAAAAGAAATAGCAAAACATAAACCTGAAGTTCGAATGTATGTAGACAGAATTAAACTTAAAATATACATTTTCGGCCCATTAATGCTTAAAATAAATCTTGCCAGATTTGCCAACTATTTTGCCATGATGTACGCATCCGGCATTAGCGTTCTTGATGCTTTAAAAATATCTGAATTACTTATGGATAACGCTGTGCTCACTAAATCTATACAGGATGTAAGACAGAAAATCGCTGATGGGCAGATGATATCAGAGAGCTTTAAATCTGTTGACACTTATCCGCCACTGGTTATACGAATGCTCAAAGTTGGCGAGAACACAGGTGCATTAGATGATGCACTGTTAAATATAAGCTATTTTTATAATCGAGAAGTAAAAGATAGTGTAGACAAAATGGAAGCGGCAATGACACCATTACTTACAATTGTTCTCGGTGGAATGATGATGTGGATTATGTCAGCCGTGTTAGGCCCAATTTATGACTCATTAACAACCATTAAGCTTTAAGTATATACTGTGAAAAGAATTTTTTATTACTCCGGCTACCGATTAACAGTTTTTCATTGGAAAAATGAAAAATGCATAGCCAGTTTTGCCTTTAATCCGGGGGACGATGGGCTTGAAAAATTTGCGACTTATTTAAAAGCAACCACCAATACACCTGTGAGAATACTCGTAGATCTAATTGAAGAAGATTTTATTTATGAAACTATCCCTCATGTAGGAAGTGTCGACAGAAAATCAATTGTTGGCAGAATAATTGAACGTCAATACCGAAATTCACGCGATTACTATTATTATAAAGTATTGCAAAGAGAAAAGACCGGACGCAGGGATGACAAAATAATCTACAGCGTTTTAAGTAATCCCGCCATTCTCGAGCCATGGCTTGAACCCATGAAAAATGCTGGCATAGCCATATCAGGAATCTGGTCTCTACCACTATTAAGTGAAAATCTTGCTAACTATATTGACAACAAATCTCGAAATATATTAATCGTTTCCCAGCAAGTACCCAGTAATCTAAGACAAACGCTGATTAAAAATGGACGTTTTGAAAGCAGTCGATCTGCTGTTGTAAATTTACTAGATGCCAGTATTGGTGAATATATCTCTACTGAAGTCGAACAAACCATTCGTTTTTTATCTAATCAGAGGCATATAGGCTTTGATGAAAAAATCGAAGTTCATATTATATGCCGTGAATCAGATATTATCGAAATTAAGAACTACTGTGAAGATGGAAACCTGCTTAGTTTTCACTATCATTGTCTGGAAGATATAGAGAATAAAATTAACTGCCATACTCAATCTGCTGAATACAGCAATGGATTATACTCATATATTTGCGCTAACATTAAAGTTCCTATAGGACATTATGGCAACAAAGAACTTTTTTCAAACTACTATCAACATCTTATTTCAATATCTATGTATGTCGCTAGTATATTGATATTTTTATTTTCATGCATTTTTTCACTTTCTTATCTCTCTGAATCATATCTATTTGAAAAAGAAGTTGTCACCATAAAAAATCATACTAAAGGCATAAATAATGACTACCATAGACAGTTGTCAAGCATAGAACATAAACTTGGGCTGACACAAACCATGCAGTCCTCTGTGTTATTTTCTGACAAAATAAAGTCCTCAAAAATAATCTCACCTCAAAACTTTATGGTTGATATCAGTCGCATTCTTGGCTATTCAGGCATGTATAATACTAAAATTTCAAGTATTAGCTGGCAACTCAATCAAAGCAGTGAATTTCAGCCTAAAGTAAGAAACACTGTTTCTGTGGATCATGCCAGCAGCAAAGCGATTAATCAATTAGCCACCATTACAGGTAATATCGATCTTTCACATATCAGCTTAAAACAGGCAGTAAACAAAACTTACGCAATATCAGATACATTTAAAAAAAACCAGCTTATACAGAAAATAAGGCTTAATAAAATGCCTGTAGACACCCGTTCACAATCCAGCATTGAAAATGAAAAATCTCATTCACATCAGTCACAAAATAGCACGGACAAATCAATGGGTGAATTTGAAATAGAGCTTATTATGAGGGCAAGAAAATCATGATATTAAAAATTATTTTAAATTCGAAAGTTGAAATTACAGTATTTTTTTTGACAATTATCATCTCAACCAGCATGATTATTATCTCAAATACAATATGGAAATCATCACTTGAAATTAAAAATACGGCCAAATATGAACTTGATTTCGCTAGAGATCGCTATCATACCGCTCTTAATAAAAAACGCCTGCTTTTAAAATTTGAAGATCAGTATAATAACTTAATCAAATCTGGCATTGTTGGTGATGAACAACGCCTTGACTGGATCGATGTTCTTGAGTCATCTGTGTCGCGCTTCCAGATACCTTACTTAAAATACCACATCGAAAAAATAAGCTCTGTAAAATCGTCTAACCTCACACAAAACTATGCTGGTATTGATGTATTTAAATCAACCATGACACTTGAAATGCAACTTTTACATGAAGGCGATTTATTTACAGTCATTAATCATCTGGATGCGACAGCTAAAGGTCTTTTTGATATTCAAAAGTGTTCTCTTATAAGAAACCCCATGCAATCTTCTAATTTATTAATCTCAACCACAGATAGAAATTTTTCTGCCAAATGCACTTTGAACTGGTACACAATAAAAGAAAAACATAATGCAGGACTGAAGAGCTGATTCTATAGTGAGAAATTATTTACTCATATTTTTAATATTTACTTTTAACTCTGTTTATAGCAGCGAGCTCGACAATGCCAGTAAGCTTCGCACGCTGTTTACAAGCCCCGATGTACGCCACCAGTTAGACCTGCTGCGTAAAGCGGGAAAATATTCAACCATTAATGCTTCAGAAACTTCCAAACCGTCGCGTAAATCCATTGAAATTAAAGCGCAGGGAATTGTTATTCGAGAAAATAAACCACCCGTTATTTTTATTAATAATAAAAATACAATTAAATCAAACTTTATTAATAGCAATATAAAAATAGGAAACATAATTAAGCAGAGCTATAAAATACCCGTTTCTGTTAACAACAAAGCGATAAGATTATTACCAGGGCAAACCTGGCATGAATCTGATAATAAAATTAAAGAAAGCTATCTGGTTGATCACTCTCATAAAACAACTGATAGTATTGACAAAAACATTGAAACAACTGTTAATACGACAGATTAACTACTGCCAATGCCATGAAAAATATTGCTTATAATCATCCAAATTTACAGAAAGGTGTTTCATTACTGGTTTTTGCTATCACAATTCTTACTATAACAGCGGCGGCATTTTTTATTTCTTCAGATATTAACCCCAATATCTCTGCAAAACGCTCCACTCTGAAATCTCTTGCTCAGGCCAAACAGGCAATGGAGAACTTTTCTATTGCCTATATGCCTTTCAATTCAGGCATTGAGCTGGGCCGCTTACCCTTTCCAGACCGTCGTCTTGACTCACTTTACGATGGTATTAGTGACTGTATCAACTATACTGCGCCGCTAACAAACAACCTTCTTATTGGGCGTTTTCCATGGTTACGAGATGAATGCAACGGCACTGCTATTAATATCAACGCCAATTTGCGCGATGGCAATGGTGACAGGCTCTGGTATTCCGTTTCCAGTCACATGATTCGACACAACAGTAATTCAAATTTTAGTTCTGCTTATCTTGATAATACGATTTATAATAAATGGATAACTCTTTATAATCATAAAGGTAACATTATTTCTGATCGAATTGCTTTTATTTTACTTTCCCCGGGTACACGATTGCCGAATCAAAACCGTCTTAATAAATCTCCTCAAAATTTCCTCGATTCTTTTAGTGTTCCTGGCATCGGAATTATCAATAATTTTGATGATGACTTAATTTTTGTTAAAGCGCCTGAAAGTGACTCGTTCAATGATCAGTTAATCTATATGACCATTGACGACCTTATGCCAAAACTTGAGAAGCGTGTTCTTGCTGAGTTTAGATCCCTTATTAAAAAATATCATTCGGATTACACTGGATACCCTTACCCTGCAGTTTTAGGCGACAGTTCATTTGAATGTAATGCATCCGTTATTCCAGGTGGAGGCTTTATCGCCACTACTGAATCTATTATTAACTGTTCTTCCAAACCTCCAATACTTGATTTATCAGCACGGCCTTATCTATCTTCATGGTTGAACTATATAATCTATGAACCCAGAATAGACTGTATAAGCTCTGCAGTTGTTACAGGCTGCGACAATCAGGCATCTGGTTTAACTGTAAACACGCTGACTAATATCGACTTTATATTAATTTCTACGGGCCTGCATGCAAACACAGGTTCAGCCAATAGAAGTGATTACCTTGAAGACCCCATTAACCAGTTAAATGATCAGAAATTTATTACCCCTGACCCTTCTATTTCTAACGATCAGATATTATATCAGTGAGCTTCCCCATGAAAAATAGCAACGGATTTACATTAATAGAAGTTTCTCTTGTTTTGTTAATTGTTGCTTTCACTTTAGGAAGTTTATTAATACCGCTTGGATCTAAACTTGAAGAAAAATCAGTTAATACAGCAAAAATTCAACTTTCTGAAATCAAACAGGCTGTCATTAACTTCACACTGAGCAATTCACGCATGCCTTGCCCGGATAATAATTTTGATGGTATTGAGGACATATCAGGAGCCACATGTTCGAGCATTAGTAATGGCACCGTTCCTTATGTTACTTTAAATACACCTCACAAAATTGACCCCTGGGGAAACCCCTTTATTTACCGTGTAACCGGGTCCTTTGCTGACACTAACGATGGAACTGCCTGCAGCACAACAGCAAAAAAGAATATATCTATCGACTTCTGTTCTGCATCAGATGGCGATATTAATGTTCTGGACTATGATTTAAATAGCAGCTCAACAATACCGGCAGCTAATGGTGTAGTCGCCATCTTATTATCAACAGGTCGGCCCACCGGTGCCGCCTCTTTCGCTGAAGATGAAAATACAAATAATGACGCCACCTTCTTCAAAACAGGCTACGGCAGCATTGATTCAAGCCTGCCATTTAATGATATTGTTATATGGATATCTGCCACAGAAATTGTGGGGGAGCTAATTAAAGCTGAAGTACTGCCCTGATGCACAGACTTATGCGCTATTGCTGAATGTTTTATTAGTTTAGAGTTTATTGAAAATTAGTGATAGACTTATATCTAAGCCCTCATATTACAATACTTTATATTATTATGCCTACTGAACAGATATTTGCCTGGCTTGCCAGCATTCTTACAACGCTTATTTTCCTACCTCAACTATATAAAGCCTTTACAACACATATGACAAAAGACATTTCGATGTTAATGATGATTCTGGCTGTTATGGGCAATGTAGCCTGGCTAGTTCATGCCAGCCTGACGGGCAATACACCGCTGGTTGTTTGCGCTTCTTTAATTATTATTATGAGTATAATTTTGATATTGTTTAAGTATAACAATGAACGAGCAACTAAAACTTAATTACGATTATTTTCTATTTTTGATTTTAAATTTTTTAAAATTTTATACGGTAGAATTTTCTGTATTATATTTATAATCCAGTTTGGCAACCAGCCTTTCGGATCAGCATGATAAATAAGCTCCACCTGCGTCAGCTCATTATTAATCCGTGTTAATGTATACCTGCTTTCTATTATTTCGCCCCTGACTAATTTATTTATTTCTGGTACAACACCATTTTTCACCGATCGCATTTCATACACATGCCGCTCGGTAGATGCCGATAAACGCTTCATACTATATAAAAAATCCCGGTCTGATGCCGGCCAGGGTGCTGAAAACAAACTGTACTCCAGGCTGCTGTTTTCAGAATATACTTCTACTAACTGTGATTTTTTTAAAAATGGCACCCATTCTGAGCGCCTGGCTAAATTATTTAATACCAGCTGCACCTGATCTATTGTCGCTTTAATTTTAGTGATGCTTTTTGCTTTCACGATATCCGTATTCTCTACATCTGCAATGTAGACCTGCACACCTTCTTTATCCGTTATTAGTGTCCATTCACCTACTGTTGCCTCAAGCCTGATAGCAAATAAAACGGTAATTGTAATTACAAGCAGTGCAAGTCGTTTTTTTATTGTAATGTTATTTATCATCACTATTTTATCATAGCCGTTGCTTTAAACTGTGCATACATCTTCATACCGGCTTCAATATTTAAAACTCTGGCAGAGCGGTGACTTATTATCGAAACTATCACCTGCTCACCCAGACGAGCGGTTACACACAGTTTACCATTTTGATTTTCTTCGATCTTATTTATGACCACTGGAACACAGTTTAAAATACTGCTGTCGTTCGGCACACTCAGACAAAGGCTCACATCTTTTGCATGAATCAGTATTCTAACCCTCTGCCCTGGCATGTATTTCCCAGTACTGCTTTGATCCGAAAAATAAATATCTATCTGATCACAGTTCACCTGTATTAATTTATCATCCTCAATAACCCGGTTAATTTCTCCCTGCAATATAAAGCTTGCGCCTTCCTGTTGTGTCAACAATGGCTGAGTCGTGCATAGATCTTCTATTTTACCTGTTTCAACAATTTTGCCTCTGTCTATTATCACAATATGTTCAGCCAGCCGTAACACTTCTTTTATGTCATGGCTTACATAAATGACGGGTATATCCAGTTGCTCGGGTATGCGTTCTATATAAGGTAATATTTCCTGTTTAGAACGATAGTCCAGTGCACCTAGCGGCTCATCCAGTATTAGCAGCTCTGGATTTGACAATAATGAGCGTACCATCGAAACCCTTTGCTTCTGCCCACCTGACATCTGCTGGGGGTAATGATTTAATAGCGCTGTTATTTTAAATGTATTAATTACTGCATCAATCTGCAGCGTACTGCCTCGCCTTTTCTGACCAAAAAGGATATTTTCCCTTACCGTCATATGAGGAAATAAACGATGGTCCTGAAACACGTATGCAATTTTTCTTTTCCAGGGTTTTATGTTTATTTTACTTTCAGTATCATCATAAACCATTGCATTTAATTTAAAATATGATAATTCTGTTTGTTGCTGACTATCCAGACCACTTATTAAATTTAGCAGACTGGACTTACCAGAGCCTGAAGGCCCGAATAAAACCGTCACACCCAGATCCGGAATTTCAAAATCAACATCCAGTGTGAAATCTTTTAACTGCCGCTTATATGCAATTCTCATTATCAGATGCGCACCACCAGCTTTCTATTCGCTGAATAAGTTGTAAATAAAACCACAAATGAAAAAATTAACAAACCTGCAGAATAGTAATGTGCCTGCCTGTACTCAAGAACCTCTACGTGATCATAGATAATTATAGACAGAACCTGTGTCACCCCCGGTATATTCCCCCCAATCATAAGCACCACACCAAACTCACCCACGGTATGCGCAAAACCCAGCGTAATAGCCACCAGAAAGCCACGCCTGGACAGCGGAAGTATTATGTTTTTGAAGGTATCCAATGGGCTGGCACCCAGCGAGTATGCTGCCTGCTGCAAAGGCTTACCAACCATTTCAAAACTAGCCTGTAATGGCTGGATGACAAAGGGTGTTGTATATAAAACGGAGCCAATAATCAGCCCGCTAAAACTGAAGCTTAAAGGTGTATCACTGATCGTTGACCATATGCCGCCTAGAAAGCCATCGGGACTTAACGCCATTAACAGATAGAAGCCCAGCACGGTTGGCGGCAGTACCAGTGGTAATGCAACAATAGACTCTACCACAGTTTTAAATTTATGATTTGTCTGTGATAACCACCAGGCCACGGGCGTGCCCATTATCAGTAAAATAACGGTGGTTATTGTTGCCAGTTTTATGGTTACCAGAACAGGCGCAAGCTCTATCACAACTGATAACCATCACCTTCTATTATTTTTCTAACCGCATTACTGTGTAGAAAATTAAAAAAATCTTTTGCCAGCAACGGCTGCTTTGTCTGTTTAAGTATGAGCATTTTCTGATTAATCGGTTGATGTAGATAGGGGGCTACTTCCCAATATATATCATGATTGACATAAGATCTCGACACCAGCCCTATATCTGCAGCACCCGACTGAACAAACTGTACGACCTGTGAAATATTTTCACCGTATACCAGTTTATTTTTTACGGCTTCATACAATTCAAGTGATTTAAGCGCTTCAATGCTCGCCTTACCATAAGGTGCGGTTTTTGGGTTAGCAATAGCCAGCTTCTTAAAATTGCCTGAAACCAGTATTTTTCTGAGCTGCTGTGAACTGTTCACATCCGGTCGCCATAGCACCAACTGACCGACAGCATACACTTCACTGATATTATCAGCACTTTTCCCTTTGCTGACTAACCTGTCTGCCCTGGCACTATCCGCCGAAAAAAACAAATCATAGGGAGCACCCCGTATTATCTGCGCATATAACTTGCCCGTTGAGCCACGAATAATAACAATTTTATGCCCTGTCTTTTCTTCATAAAGCTGTTTTATTTTATTCAGTGTCAGGTAAAAATTTGCGGCTGTTGCTACTCTCAGTTCCGCAGCATGAATTGCAAACGGCAACATTAACAGGCAGAGCAACAGACCGCGCATTATCTACTCCCCAATTTCTTCAATATAAGTGCGACCGATGGGAGTCTGCACATAACGCCGCTTACCATTAATCACAGTCCAGAAATAGTAATAGCCTTTTGCAGGTTCCGCCGTTACTTTGCCGTCTTTTACCACCCATGACTTAACATGCTCACCATCTGCATAGCTCACCCGGTAGTTGCCTTCTAACCAGGTGACCCCCAGTCTTGATAGCTTATTCTGCTGCTCTTCACTACAGGCTGCCAGAACGAGCAGGACAGCTAATATGGCGCTTATATTTAAATATTTTTTCATCTATAGACCTCTCTTAATCTTAAAATTGCTGGGTAGCATAAATTCGGGCTATGGTTTTCAGCCATAAAACAACAACTTTATAAGGCTGTCGTTGATTGCTGGACGTTGCTAAATAGCGCCGTTCATAATTATAAGAAACTTTGCAGGAATATGTTAGCGCTTATATCATCCTGGAAAAATCAGTTGGGCGCAAAAAAGATGTGTAAGCACATTGACTTGGATGGCGTAATGAAAAAAGCCTGTTCATCTTGTTGGTGATGAGCGTTTTTTTCATATAGCCAGGCAAGTCAGGGGCTTGCGCAGACTTTTGCAATTCAACTGATTTTTCCAGGGTCGGTGCCCTATTGGCTTAGTTTGCAGCTATTCATCAGGAGTGTACCTTAAATTGACTGTCTAAATTCCCCTCAGGCCTCTTCATATATTAGAAAAACATATCACCCACAGATAAAAATATTCCACTAATAAGCACTTCATCCTCCCACTGGTTACGCCTTATGAGTTATTATTCACCCTATGGATGTTTCTCATATACTTGACGACTTAAATGAAGCCCAGCGCGAAGCGGTTACCGCCCCGCCGGGACCTATGCTCATACTTGCCGGTGCTGGCAGCGGCAAAACCCGTGTGCTGGTACATCGCATGACCTGGTTAATTCAGGTCGAAGGCGTTTCACCCTATGGCATTATGGCTGTCACATTTACTAATAAAGCCTCTAAGGAAATGCGCAGCAGGGTAGAGGAGCTACAGGGCATATCACCAGAAGGCATGTGGGTTGGTACGTTCCACGGCATAGCTCATCGCCTGCTACGCGCACACTGGAAAGAAGCTCGCCTGCCACAGCATTTCCAGATTCTAGACTCTGACGATCAGTACCGTATGATCCGCAGAGTGCTCAAAGCGCTGGAACTCGATGAAGCTCGCTGGGTACCAAGACAGATGCAGGGATATATTAATAGTAATAAGGACGAGGGATTACGCCCTCAACATATTGATAGCGGCTCTGACCCCGTCATCCGGCAGAAGGTCAGTATCTATTCAGCATATGAGGCCGCCTGCGAACGAGCAGGTGTCATAGATTTTGCAGAATTACTGTTACGTTGTCTTGAGCTTATTCGCGATAATGATGATTTACGCTCTCATTATATGAAGCGCTTCCAGCATATACTGGTTGATGAATTCCAGGATACAAATGCCATTCAATATGCCTGGATACGGCTTTTATCAACCCGGGGAATGGACCCGAAAAAAGCACCAGGTGCACAAATTTTTGTTGTTGGAGACGATGACCAGGCAATTTATGGCTGGCGTGGCGCTAAAGTTGAAAACATTCTCACCTTCAAACATGATTTCCCTGACACCCAGACTGTCCGTCTTGAACAGAATTACCGCTCAACAGCCAATATACTCAATGCAGCAAACGGCCTGATTACCCATAATAGTGGACGTATGGGCAAAAATCTCTGGACCGATGGTGAAGATGGCGCTCCTGTTCAGCTTTATGCCGCCTTTAATGAGCAGGATGAAGCCCGATATGTTATCGACCGCATAGTTGAACATGTCTCCAGTGGTAAGGCACGTGCGGATGTTGCCATACTTTATCGATCAAATGCCCAGTCCCGCGTTTTTGAAGAGCAACTCTTTATCCAGGGCATTCCATACCGTGTTTATGGCGGCTTAAGGTTTTTTGAACGGGCTGAAGTGAAAGATGCCCTGTGCTACCTTCGCCTGCTCAATAACCGTAATGATGACCCTTCATTTGAGCGCGTGGTAAACCAGCCAGCTCGCGGCATTGGTAATAAAACACTGGATATTGTTCGTCAAGCCGCACGTAATGCCAATATTTCAATGTGGCGTGCCTGCTTACAGCTCACTCGCAACAACACGCTCACGGCCCGTGCTGAAAAGGCCCTGCTGGCCTTTATGCAGCTAGTTGATCAACTCAATACTGACACTGCAAAAATTGAATTGCATGAACAGGTTGAGCATATCATTCATGCATCAGGGCTTATCGAACATTACGGCAAGGAAAAAGGTGAAAAGGCCGAAGCCCGCATCGAAAACCTGGAAGAGCTGGTCAGCGCAGCCAAAGGCTTTCATTTTGAAAAGGCCGAAGACGAATCACTTGATCACCTCACCGCATTTCTGACACATGCAGCACTTGAAGCCGGTGAAGGCCAGGCAGATGCCTGGGAGGACTGCATTCAACTTATGACATTGCACAGCTCCAAAGGGCTTGAGTTCCCCCTGGTCTTTATCTGCGGAATGGAGGAGGGGCTATTCCCGCACCAGCGCAGCTCAGAAGACGAAGACCGGCTTCAGGAAGAACGCCGCCTGTGCTATGTTGGCATAACACGCGCCAGAGAGCAGCTGGTTCTCTGCTATGCAGAACAACGACGCCTCTATGGCAAGGAGACATACCCCATGCCCTCCAGCTTTATTCGCGACATTCCATCTCAGTATATTGAAGAAATCAGGCCATCGACCCGCATTAGCACTTATCCATCTCACTCCGATTACAATTTTCAATATCAGAATCAGGAGAGTAACAACGAACTGTCTATTGGCCAGCGCGTATTACATCAAAAATTTGGTGAAGGCTTTATTCTTAATTATGAAGGTCAGGGAAATAGTGCACGAGTAGAGGTGAATTTTGACTATGAAGGAAGCAAGTGGCTGGTACTGAGTTTTGCCAACCTGCAGTCCATTTGAATCAGATGACGACTACTTGATAACTGATAGCTAAGAGATGAAACAACTTCTATGAAATTACCGAAGGATCGAGAACTCTTAAATTTAATTGTTTCAGGCATTGCCGTATTGATAGGGCTGGTCTGGATGTTTCTTGGCAACCAGCTTATCGATTTTCTTGTTAGCGGACAAAATCGGACTATATTATATTATTTTTTTAGCGGTGTAATTCTTTCTATCTCATTTATTGGTGTCTACGGATTTATACGTACAGTCCTCTGTTTTACAGAGTTTATGCTTGAAGATGATAAACTCAGTACCATCATGTATGAAAACTTGCTCACCGAAGAAAAACAGGGTGTATTTCTAAAAAACAAAAAAGGCGTTTACAAAATTATTAGCCCGGTTGCCAGCCTGGTACTGAATCTTGAAAACAGACAGGCTACCGGTTTAGCAGACAAGGATCTGTATAAATTCAGTACCGCCAGAAAAATCAAACACGAAGATCAGCGCGTTCTTGAATTTGACGAAGTCATTAAATGGGAAACGACAAGTAAAATTTCCAATATTGAAAATAATTATCTTTGTAAAAAAATTCCCTGCAGAGACAACAAAGGCGAAGTTATTGGCATACTTGGAATCTGCAACAATATAACCGACTTAAAAGCGGTTAAAAACCTGAACCAGCAACTCGAAGAACGCTATAGCAATCTATTTAATAAACTGCCTTACCCTGTACTGGTTCTCGACCCTGTAAGCTTTCAGCCCTATACATTTAATAACGCAATGAATAAATTGCTAGGCTATGAAAAAGAAGAGTTTTCCCGCATGCGCTTAAGCCTGCATGTTGAGCCCGTAGATCTTATCGATTTTCAACACTCCATTCTGGATATTTTAAATTCTCGGGGAGGCGAGTTTGAAACACGCCTGGTTACAAAAAATAGAAACATTTTAAACGTTGCCGGATATGCACAGGAGATAGTTATTGAAGACACAACCTATCTTCACATGTTGCTATACGACAATACAGAAAAAAAGAAATCAACCGATATACTGGTTGGTTCCGAACTAAAATACCGCTCATTATTTGAACACGCAAATGATGCGATTATTGTCGTCTCCCCAAATTCATTAAATATTATAGATGCCAATGAAATAGCCATTGTTTTTCTGGGCTATGTACGCGAAGACCTTTTCCTGATGTCAATTACTGACCTTGACGCATCGACTGACCACACACTAACACAATCTAAAATTGCTGACCTTGAGATTTATAATCACGCACTCTACGAGCATATTATTCAAAATCGACAGGGTGAGAAACTGCAAGTTGATATTAATGCGCACAAATTAAATTATGGCAATGAAGATGTCTATCAGTTTGTAATACGCAACATAAGTAGCCGCAAAAAAACAGAAGCGGCCCTGCAGCTATCCGAAACACGCTATCGTCAGATGTTTCAATCAAACATGGCCATTAAACTGGTTATTGATCTGGAAAATTTTTGTATTGAAGATGCTAATCTTGCGGCTTCTGAGTTTTATGGCTATTCGATTAATGAGCTTAAAGGCATGAACCTGTCTCAAATTAACATACTGTCACAGGATAGATTAAACTTGCTAATTCAACAAACCCGCGAACAGAATCTTGGGTTTTATAGTTGTCCTCATCGTTTATCTGATGGCGAAATTCGTTTTGTAGAAGTACGTGATGGACCTATGGAAATAGAAGGTCGTGAACTAATTTATTCCATAATATATGACGTTACCGCCAGTAAAGAGGCAGAAAATCAGGTTCTTATTGCATCAAAAATGTTTGACTATTCAACAGATGCTGTAATATTAATTAATGATAAAAATCAGGTTGTCTCCGTAAACCATGCCTTTAGCATTATCACGGGATATCAGCAATCAGAAATTCTTAATGCCGAACCAGAAATTATTTTATCCAGTCCCGATAGCATTTTAATAAATGATGACGTTCATTGCTCTATTAATGAAAATGGCCAATGGTCAGGGGAAATATGGCATCGTTTAAAAAATGGACAAAGCCGGCCTTTAAAAGCAAGCATTAACAGCATTTATAATGAAAACACTAAAACATCCAGCTATGTTGTCATGCTATCACCAAAATATACGCCTGCACACGATCATGATAATAACGTACATTTTGTAGAACTAACTCAACTGCCTAACCGTTCTCTCTTTATCGATCGCCTGCAGAATGCACTGGACCGTGCGCAGAGAAACAAAAACCGCCTGGGTGTTATTCTTATCGATTTTAAAAAGTTCTCAAAAATAAACACGCGTTACGGTTTTGACCTGGGAGATCAACTTTTACAATCAATTTCTAAAAGGTTAAAATACAATACACGTGACAGTGACACTGTAAGCCATTTAAACTCAGACGACTTTGCTGTATTAATTGAAGATCTCGACAATATTCAACAAATGGGTATAGTGGCACAAAAACTACTCTCAACTTTATCTGAAATTTATCAGACAAAAAACCACTCTATTGAGCTTGATGTCTCCATGGGAATCAGTATTTACCCTGATGATAGCAACATTGCCGATGAACTCATTGCCTGTGCACAGGGCGCACTTTCTATTGCTCAAAAGCACCCTGGAAATCATTTTGAACTCAGCAATGAAACCATGAATCGTACCGCCAATATGTGGCTACAACTGGAAACTAAATTACACACTGCCCTGCGTGATAATCAATTTTATATGTCATATATGCCACAGATTAACCTACAGGATAATACACTGGCCTCACTTGAAGCACTGGTTAGATGGCAACATCCTGAACACGGCTCACTGCTGCCAGACCAGTTTTTACCTGATGCAGAACAGTCTGGCTTTATAGGCGCAATAGGGCTTTTTATTATTGAACAATCACTTAAACAATACAGGCACTTGCTTGATCAAAAACTATCAGTTCCCCAGCTACACCTTAATATAAGTCAGTCGCAGATCAGCTCTGAACTTACCAATATTTTGCTCGAAAAATGCGATCAGTTTAATATTGAATACTCATCTATTACTCTTGAATTTTCAGAGGAAAATTTTGTAAATTCCAGCAGTGAGCAAAAATCTATAATTAGCATGCTACAAACAAGTGGTTTTTTGATTTGTATTGATAATTTTTGCTCTACCGATTCATCGTTTAATGCACTGTTACAATGCACTGTTGATGCAGTTAAACTTAACCCACAAATGATCCAGCTGGCACAGCATAACTCAGAAACTGAAAAACTATTACTGGGCATCATTTCATTTTGCAATACCCTTAATATTAAAATAATTGCAGAATGTATTGAAGACATAGAGACTCGTGATTATTTACTCTCGGTTAACATTGAGCATATGCAGGGATATTTATTTTCTCAGGAACTGAACGCCAAAAAAATTGAAGATTTCATTAGAGGTTATAAATAATGACGACCTTATCAATACACTAACTATACATCGAGCTATATATGACACGTAGAAATTTCATCAAAACCGCAGCAACTGCCGGCCTACTGACAAGTACTGCTCTCACTGCTAGCAATGTTCACGCAAAATCAACCATTAAATGGAAAATGGTTACAACCTGGCCAAAAAATTTTCCAGGTCTGGGTACCGGTGCTAATAAACTGGCGCAACTCATCACTCAAATGTCCGCTGGCCGTTTAAAAGTTAAAGTGTACGGTGCCACTGAACTGGTTCCTGCATTTGAGGTTTTTGATGCCGTTTCTCGGGGCACTGCGCAAATGGGCCATGGCGCATCTTATTACTGGAAAGGAAAAACTCAAGCCGCTCAGTTTTTCGCGGCTGTGCCATTTGGTTTAAATGCTCAGGAAATGAATGGCTGGCTATACCATGGTGGAGGCATGGAACTCTGGCAGGAACTTTATGAGCCTTTCGGCTTAATTCCTGCAGCAGCGGGTAATACCGGTGTACAGATGGCCGGCTGGTTTAATAAACAGATAAATTCAGCAGCCGACTTAAAGGGTTTGAAGATGCGCATTCCCGGTCTTGGCGGAGAGGTCTTACGTCGTGCCGGTGGCACCCCGGTCAGCCTGCCAGGTGGTGAAATTTTTACCTCATTAAAAACCGGTGCTATTGATGCAACAGAATGGGTTGGCCCTTATAATGATCTCGCATTCGGACTTCATAAAGCGGCTAAATATTATTACTATCCGGGGTGGCATGAACCAGGCACAACACTTGAAGCATTAATTAACAAAAAAGCGCTGGAGGCACTGCCCGAAGACCTGCAAAGCATTGTTTTAAATGCCTGTAAAATTACAAATTTGGACATGATTTCAGAATATACGACGCGCAACCAGCAGGCACTGGACACCCTGGTGAATAAGCATCATGTCAAGGTTTTAAAATTACCGGATGAAGTGCTTTCAACCTTACGGAGCTTATCTGATGAAGTTATTACTGAAATTGCCTCAAAAGATAAAGCGACCCGAAAGGTTTACGAACACTTTAAAAACTATCGAGACCAGGTTAAAAAGTGGACCCATATTTCGGAACTGGCTTATCTGCAAAGCCGCTAGGTATGCTGACCCATAAAAAATCAGTTGGATACCATAAACTGTGACTCCGGGAGTGCCCGTATTGATAATAATGGGACGCAATCAAAAAGGCTCGAATGGTGAGTTTTTTTCTGGCGTGCAGGGATGCACTAATATCGCAATTGCAGGACGCAAAGGAGCGAAGACGTGCAGGGATACACTAAGCAAGAATAGCTAACCTTTTCAAATGCTTGCCGTGTATTTGTGTGGTTAACTGATTAATTCAAATTGAAGCAGAGCTTCAGGGTATGCGTTCCCAGGCAGAGCCTGGGAACGAGGCTTAACTTTTGTCACTGATGCACCAGTAAGCCTTTCATCCTAAGCTAATCCGTTGGACACCATAAAGTGTGACTCTGGGAGCGCCCAATCAAAAAGAGCGCGAATGACGAGTCCTTCGCTGACGTGCAGGGATGCACTAATATCGCGGTTGCAGGACGCAAAGGAGCGAAGACGTGCAGGGATGCACTAATATCGCAGTTGCAGGGCGCAAAGCAGTAATGCTTTGATATTAGTCAGGTGTGCTCCCATGTCTGCTTGCCGGAGTACCATTCAGGGGAGAATGTAGCCCCATGACCGAACGGGTGACTTGCACTAAGTGAGAATAGCTAACATTCTCAAATACTTAACGTGTATTTGTGCTCTTAACTGATTAATTTAGGTTTATGGCCCTAATGAGTGCGCATGCAGAAATGCATCGTCGCGAAAGCGAAATTGAAATGTTAGATTTGCGTCACTGGATATAGGCGTTTGCTTATTCCAGGCCACTATGTAGAGTGGCGTGAAGAGGGCGTTTCAATTTCGTTTGCAGCAGATGCCTGTTTCTGGATGGGTATTAATTAGCATCACTGCAATTATTAGCCACCCCGTATGAGCTCTCAACCCCGCCGGGAGGCGGTGTAGCTTCATCCGATATATCAACATCCAGTACGGGAAGAATTTCCTCAATCACTGAAATTCTTTCGCTGCCAGAGACTTTTGCCGTTACACTGATTTCCAGTACCGTCCAGTTAGCTTCAGATTTCGGATACACCAACGAAAAATAACCGAAACCGGAGTCATCCGTAATAATCGTGTTACTTCCCACCGTTATCGTTGGCTCCAGGCTGGGGTGAGCCGCTATTGTCGCGGCATTGGTCGGGTCTAATACGCCATTACCATTGATATCTTCCCCTGCATCCAGCACGCCATTATTATTAAGATCTTCAGCTGTACACTCAATCGCAATAACCGCCTGCCAGCCCGAACCCGTGGTTTGATACTGGCCTTTTTTATAGAAGGTATTTCTTACATTAACGTCAACTGAAGTATTAGGTGCTGCACGACCGTTTGTATCGGTTACCTGAACAACATACGGGCTCTGATACTGCAAACTGTTCAACTCTGACACCGTATTAGAATTCCCAACAACAATCCTGGCTGCATCTTCATCACCACCACAGGCCGTTAGAAACAACAGAGTGGCAGGGAACAGCGCGCGACACATATAAGCCGTGCGTCTGTAGCATTTCAAATTGGTTGCTTTATCGTTTGCTGTCATGATCTGTTTTTATTACATTTATTAGCGTCTGTTACACTCAGTAAAGTTCATCTACAGATTACTGTCAAGCTGCGCCGGTAACCATGTCGCTAATTCAGGCCACAGGGCAATCATTGCCATGGCTATAAGCTGTATTAAAATAAATGGCATCACTCCCCTGTAAATATCAATTGTTTGCACCTGCGGTGGGGCTACTCCTCGCAAATAAAACAACGCAAAACCAAACGGCGGCGTTAAAAATGATGTCTGCAGGTTAATGGCTATCAGAATGCCTAACCAGATCGGATCGATCCCCATAGCCAGCAACACCGGACCGACAATCGGAATAACAACGAATGTTATTTCAATAAAGTCGAGCACAAAGCCCAGCAGAAACATGACAAACATCACCAGAAAAAGCGCACCAAAAGTACCGCCAGGTAAGTCACTCAGCAGCTCCTGAACCAGCTCATCACCCTCAAAGCCACGAAACACCAGTGAAAATATTGAAGCACCAATCAGAATCATAAAGACCATACTGCTAATGCGTGTCGTTTCCAGCATGACCTCTTTAAGTATACGGAGTGAAATCAGCTTACGGTAAGCCGCTAAAGCCATTGCACCGACAGCACCAACACCCGCAGCTTCTGTCGGTGTCGCCATGCCGCCTATAATAGAACCCAGCACCAGCAATATTAACAACAGCGGTGGAAATAATTCCAACAATACCTGCTTCTTTAATTCCGCTCGATTCACTCTCTCATCAACCGCAACCAGAGGCATCAACTGCGGCCTCACTCTGGCCATAATTAATAAATAAGTAATATACAGAGTCACCAGCAACAAGCCGGGAATAAGTGCGCCAATAAAGAGGTCACCAACAGACAGTGACTCAGGACTAAAGATCCCCATATCCAGCTGAGCCTGTTGATAAGCAGATGAAAGTACATCGCCCAGCAGAACCAGTACAATAGAGGGTGGAATTATTTGCCCCAGGGTACCGGATGCACAGATAATTCCACTGGATACGCGCACATCATAACCCTGCTTTAACATAGTGGGTAAAGACAACAGCCCCATCGTAACTACCGTCGCACCTACGATGCCGGTACTGGCAGCCAGTAACATTCCCACCAGTGTGACCGAAATTCCAAGCCCCCCCCGAACCGAACCAAATAACTGCGCCATCGTCTGCAATAAATTATCAGCAATTTTTGATCGCTCCAGCATGACCCCCATAAAGACAAACAGGGGCACCGCGAGCAACACCTGATTCATCATTATGCCGAACAGGCGATTGGGCATCGCCTCTAAAAATGCACTGTCAAATATCTCCAGATAACTGCCAATACCTGCAAATAACAATGCAGTGCCTGCCAGCGTAAAGGCTACGGGATAACCACTGAGCAGAAAAATAAAAACGCAGGCAAATAACCAGAACGGCATATAATCCGTAAATATTTCCATTATGCGTCAGTACTTTGTGTAATTTTCATCACTGATTTCAAAATTAACGCCAGACCCTGCAGCATCAGTAAAACCGCCATCAATAAAATAAAACTTTTGAGAATATACACTCCCGGCATACCACCTGCCTCCCGTGATGACTCTTTCACATGCCAGGAATCAGCAACATAGGGCCAGCTAATCCAGAATATAAACACCATTACGGGCATTAATATAAAGGCGTGGCCTAATAGATTTAGCCACGCCTTAGCTTTGCTGCTCAATCGATCATAAAATATATCAACCCGCACATGACCATCATGCTTCAGCGTATAGGAGGCACCCAGTAAAAAAACAATCGAATGTAAATAAGAAATCGACTCCTGCAATGCCACCCAACCTGTATCAAGCAAATAGCGCAGCAACACGACCAGAAATGTAATAAGAACCATCACCAGTACCAGCCAGGATGTCAGTTGCCCTGTCAGTTCAATAATCTGCTCCAGCCGTATCACAAACCGGCCCATCAATGAGTTCTGCTGTAAATTCATGCTTGCATTTTAACCCATATGAGTCAGTAGAGCATCGTAAAATGTGCTTTTAATCAAGCGCTTAATCAAATCAAAAGCCATCATGTAATATTTTCTAACTCAAAACTTTGTAACCGCCGCCCTGAGCATCAAAAAAACTGTTTTTATTATAAATTTTATTGCTGCCCAGAAAAATAAAAAAATTATAAGCTTTTCAAAAACTTATAACCCCAAAAAATATTTCTCTCATTCGTTCAGGTGATTATCTGCCTTCACATATATCGACTCACAATGACAGCTTGTCAGTTTCTGTTTGAAATCAGCACGTATAACAGGATAAAGTATTCGTTAATTGCAATATTTATCAAGCGTGCAATGCAGTAAAGGGAGATGTAACTTTAAATGCTCAGATTTTATCAGATAGCCAGCCTGTGCTGTTTATTTCATGCCGCAAATATTTTTGCCGCCGATATAAACAGTGAAGCTGATAGCTATATCACACGTACTAACGCAGTTATCTGCATCCAGACCAATAAGAAACTGGACCAGGCTCGCAAACAAATGTCTGAAGTTGGTGCCGACAAAGAACTTTTAAAAAGTAAAATTCACTATCTTGAAAATGAAATCAGTAAGCGCAGAGAGCTCATTGACAGACTGGACCAGCATCATTATCAGGAAAATAATGCCAATTATAACCAGCTGGTTATTCAGTTTGAAGAGCTGGTTGAAGAGCGCAAACTCACAGTAAACGAATTTTCGACTCGACAGGCAGAGTATGTCAGCCAGTACCACACAGTAACTCAACTGGAACAGCAATATTCAGCTCAATGTATTCAACAGGTGCGGATAGATAAAGAGCTCTATGATGAAGTCTGTCAGTACGAGGTTATTAGCTGGTGCAAATCATTTGTTTTCAATTAGATAAGAACGACCCAAATAAGTTTATAATCTATTTATAAACCGATTTAACTCATTGTAATAATCAGCATGGGTCTGAATCGTATTATGACCTAGCTCTGGAAATTTTACGATTTTGCTGTTTGAACTGCTCGCTTCAATCAGGTTTTTCAGATGAGCCTCGGCAATCATTTCATCCTGTTCTGCCGCAAGTATTAATGTTGGCTTATCTATTTTTCTGATATGTTCTGCCGTATGAAATGAATGATTAAGTATTACCTTAACTGGAAAATATTTAAACCGGGCCGCGGCAATATGACTAATACTATCGAAAGGCGTAATTAAAACAACACCTGAAACATCTCTATTTGCAGCCAGATAGGCTGCAACCGATGAGCCCATGCTCCTGCCAATAACAACAACCTTCTGTGGATTAATTTTTTTCTGTTCAATCAGAAAATCATATGCATCCAGTGCGCTTTGATACAGACTTTTTTCCGATGGCTGGCCTTCACTCTTGCCATAGCCAGGATGATTAAAAACAAAGACCTGACGCACATTTAGTTTTTCTGCTTCAATATTAAAATACACTACATCTTCAGCATTTCCACCAAAATAAATAACCGTTTTATCCGCTTTTTCATTTATATCTATTTCCCAGCCGTTGATTCTATAATTTTTATACTGAGATACATATGAAATTTCATTCTGCTTCATCAATGAATATATATCGGCAACAGGCTGAGGGGGAAAGAATATAAGTTTATCCTGAAAAACATATAACAATGCACACATCAGGCAATATATGCCAACGGCTATTAATAACAGATATAACAAAATTCTCACGCTCGGTTTAATTACTGGTTTTTATCATCTAATATTGAAATTATAGCTTTTTCTGAACTCTCGCCCTGCTGCACACGGCATTGAACAATATAGTTAATATTTTCTGATTGCAATGTTGCTTTCACATCAAGAGTATTGCCGTTCTGTTTCCAGAATGCAGACCAGTTTTCAATTTTTTTATTTTTATCTTTAAAATAATGCTGCGTTTTACTTTTACACCACTGCTGCAGGGCATCTGGTGTGGCTATAGGCACATACTCACTATGCGCATAATTTTTACAGCTGAACAATATTACACATATAGATAATATATATATTTTTCCAGCTAAATATTTTCCTGTTTTTACTTTATTTTTTATCATTTATTTAAAAGAAATTAAACCTGTTCAGATATAACAGGTAGCCTAAAAAAGATACGTTTATTATAGAAAAAATTATAAAATAATTTACAAAAGAACTCATTGTCTCAATAGATTCCACCGTAGCCTGTTTTGTTAAGCTAATATGCCCGGTTAATTCTTTGTATAAATCAATAATTTCGCTCACTCTTTTAATTTTTTCTGAATCCGAATATTCTTCCATTGTGGCCAGTGCTTCATTAGCAATCTGTGGTGTTTCTTTTATTTTTAAAATTGCCGCATCGATAGGTGAATTGGATAATGTATAAAAACTATAGACGCCCCATAACAAAGCAGACACATTAAAAATTAATACAAATATTGATATTTTTTTTCTCATGATATTTTTTTCATTTTTCCATTAATTAGAATATATTTAATCACAGCAACAAATTACGCACATCTTACGCTCTCTGTCAGCATGATTCTCATTTCATTTCATGATGCTTGTCACACAATTTCATTGTGAATTTTTGTCAAAAAATTATTCAAATATTAGCGTCTAAAACAAACCATTTTTTTATCAAATGCCCTGAACATGACGTTTATTCCATAAAATACAGATAACCAAACTACACGCACTCTACAATCCCTTTTATGAGCATAGTCGTCAGAGCAAGCTTAATCGACTAAAAACAGTAAATCAGACGCAATATTTTTAAAATAGTGAAATATTAAGACCATTAAACTATTGTGAAACATGACTTTATAATTTATCAATTCAATCCGCAGAGAACAGGGGATTTACTAAAATTTAGAAACCCACACAATGTATTTTCAAAAAATACCGGTCAGTTCAGATAATGCCCTTACTTAAGCAAGGCTTTGGACAGACAAGGACAGGCCGCTGCTTTTGCCCCCCTATGACACATAGCCTGGCCCAGAGTTCAACCGTTTGTCATAACCTCGAATCTGTAGTTGAGCTGTATTCAGCGTAAGTTTTACCGATCCATTTTCCAGATCTTAATTATTAGTGTCATAATAGCCGCTTTAATTTAACTCACTCACGCAAAAAACGGGCATTATGGCAAATCAACAACCCCCTCTGATACTGGTGGATGGCTCTTCCTATCTATTCCGCGCATTTCACGCTCTTCCCCCTCTTGAGTCTTCAAAGGGCCAGCCAACCGGGGCTATTTACGGCGTGATTAATATGCTGAAGAAACTGGTGGATGAATATAAACCCGTTCATCTCGCCGTCGTATTTGACGCCAAAGGAAAAACCTTTCGCAGCGAGCTGTACAGCGAATATAAAGCCAATCGCCCCCCAATGCCGGATGAGTTACGCAGTCAGATTGATCCCATACACCAAATTGTTGATGCTCTTGGCTATCCTCGTATCGTCGTACCGGGGGTAGAGGCCGACGATGTCATCGGCACACTCGCCCGCCAGGCTGCAGCCAATGGCCATGAAGTGTTAATATCCACCGGTGATAAGGACCTGGCTCAACTGGTCACAGACAAAATCAGCCTGATCAATACAATGAACCATTTTCTCAGTACGCCCGATTCTGTTGTTGAAAAATTCGGTGTACCCGCTGATCAGATTATTGATTACCTCGCCCTGATTGGCGACACCGCCGATAATATCCCCGGCATACCAAAGGTGGGGCCCAAAACCGCCGTAAAATGGCTGTCCCAGTATCACTCTGTCAGCAATATCATAGAGCACGCAGACGAGTTCAAAGGAAAAGTGGGTGAATATTTACGTGAAAACATTGAACAACTGCCCCTTTCCTATCAACTGGCCACTATTATCTGTGATCTCGAGCTGGATAAAACCCCTGACGAGCTACTTCTTAGCACCGCCGACAACGACCAACTGCGCTCGCTCTATACCGAGTACGAGCTCAAAACATGGCTTTCAGAACTGGGTGGCGCACCCTCACAGGCCGCAATAAAACCACGGGAAACAGATTATCAGACCCTGCTTAAGCTGGAAGATTTTAAAAATTGGGTTATACAGCTCGAATCCGTCAGTGAATTCGCTTTTGATACTGAGACCACCAGCCTTAACTATATGCAGGCACGGGTGGTCGGCGTGTCTTTTTCTATAGAACCCGGCGTAGCCGCCTACGTTCCCTTTGGCCACGATTATATGGGTGCCCCTGAGCAACTCTCCGAAGAAACCGTGCTTGGCATGCTAAAACCGCTACTGGAAGATCCCGGTAAAGGCAAACTCGGGCAAAATCTCAAATACGATGCCCATGTGCTGTTAAACCACGGCATTCATCTGCAGGGCATCAGTAATGACACATTACTGGAATCTTTTGTACTGGATTCTACAAAAAGACATGATATGGACAGTATGGCCAGCCGCTTTCTCAACCAAAGCACCATACACTTTGAGGATGTAGCAGGGAAAGGCGCAAAACAGCTCACCTTTAACCAGATAGAACTGGAAAAAGCCGGCCCCTATGCCGCTGAAGATGCGGATATCACCCTGCAACTACACCAGTGCATACTCCCGCAACTCGAATCAGAGTCTCAGCTGCTTAAAGTTTACCAGGAGATTGAACTGCCTCTTTTACCGGTTATTCAACACATTGAACGCAATGGCGTTCTGATTGATGTAGACATGCTGTCCCTGCAAAGTGCTCAACTGGCGCAGCAAATGTCTGAAATTGAAGCGTTAGCCTATAGTGAAGCGGGAGAGGAGTTTAACCTCTCATCGCCAAAACAGATACAGGCCATATTCTTCGAAAAGCTTGCACTGCCGGTTATACGAAAAACACCTAAAGGCCAGCCGTCTACCGCCGAAGATGTGCTTCAGGAACTGGCTGAAGACTATGAGCTTCCCCGTCTCATTCTGCAACACCGCAGTATGAGTAAACTTAAATCCACCTATACCGACAAACTGCCCCGGCAGGTTGACTCACAAAGTGGACGTGTTCACACCAGCTATAATCAAGCCGGTGCAGCAACCGGGCGCATGTCATGCAGCGACCCGAATCTGCAGAATATTCCGATTCGATCAGAAGAGGGTCGCAAGATTCGCCAGGCATTTATCGCCACCCCCGGTAACTGCATACTTGCTGCCGATTACTCACAGATTGAATTACGAATAATGGCGCATTTATCTGCAGATGAAAATTTACTGCAAGCGTTTAAAGACGGCAAAGACATACATAAAGCAACCGCTGCTGAAGTATTTTCAGCCACGCTGGAAGATGTAAACACCGAACAACGACGAGCCGCTAAAGCCATAAACTTTGGCTTAATATATGGAATGTCTGCATTCGGCCTGGCAAAACAACTGAATGTCAGCCGGTATCAGGCACAGGATTATATCGATCAGTATTTTGAACGCTACCCCGGGGTAAAAAATTATATGGACACCACGCGCGAAACGGCACGGGAAACCGGCTACGTTGAAACCCTCTTTGGTCGTCGGCTTTACTTACCCGAAATAAATGCACGCAATGCACAACGCCGACAATATGCCGAACGCACAGCGATTAATGCACCCATGCAAGGAAGCGCTGCAGATATCATCAAGCGCGCAATGATTATGGTTCACAATCAGCTAGCAAAATCAGATATTTCCGCATTAATGATTATGCAGGTTCATGACGAACTGGTTTTTGAAGTTGCAGAGAAGCAACAACAGGAACTGGCTGAACTATTACACCAGCAAATGGAGTCTGCCGCTGATCTGAAGGTTCCTTTAGTTGTTGATATCGGCACTGGCGCAAACTGGGATGAAGCCCATTAAATCTAAAAATAAAACTCTTAACAATAACAACACTATAGCGTTGATTTTTAGATTTAACTTAACTGAAGAAAAAAGCCATCGGTGACGAAAGGCTATTATAGTGCGCTTTCAGCGCCACCATTCGTCGCCTGTGTTTTGACATTCGGCATATATGAACTTTAATTAAATACATGTTCTTAAACCTTATTTAAGAATTGCGCTAAAGCCCAGCGCAAGCTCGCTTGCCTCCCTGAGCGAGCAAAATTGAGACTGGCCTCCCCAAGTTGGTCTCTATGTTACCCCTGACCACTTCCCTGGTGGTTGGGGTTTTTTGTTTTAGGCAAAGCATAAAATACCCCTGAATTTTATACTGATCTTTTCAGCTTAATTCGAACCAGCTATTAAGCACCGTTTGTAACTCTTCAATACCGGTTTTTTTCAATGAAGAAAACATCTGTACCGAAACATTAAAATCTGTTTCCTGCACCGATTTTCTAACACTTAACAACTGTTTACTCGCCGCACCCTTCTTTAATTTATCCGCTTTAGTTAATAAAATATGCACCGGTGTTTTCATATACTCACACCATTCCAGCATCTGTACATCATAATCTTTAAGTGGATGGCGTATATCCATAATCACAACCAGTCCACGTAACTGCTGTCGCTTTCCCAGATATGACTCCATTAACTGCTGCCATTCATTCCTGACTTTTTCTGGTACCTTGGCATAACCATACCCAGGCAAATCAACCAGGCTTCGTTGCTCATCCAGAGTGAAAAAATTAATCAACTGAGTTCGCCCCGGTGTTTTACTGATACGGGCCAGAGACTTTTGGTCACACAGTGTATTTAATGCACTGGACTTGCCGGCATTTGAGCGGCCCGCAAAAGCCACTTCCATAACATCACCCTCAATTTCAGCCTCGGGAAACTGGCTGGCTTTACTGGCGCTGGTAAAAAAACGGGCACAACGAAAATAATTAACCATGTTCAACCTAAAAATTTATTAATTCTGGAATTACAGCAAACTTGATAAAATCATAACTCGTTGATTTAATTAAGTTAACCAGTAGAGCATATTATCTCATGATAAGCTAAATAGCCCATAACCTAAAGCAGGCATCAACTGAAAACAGCGCTTTCAGGCATAAAAAATCACATACGTCATAACGATCTCGTTAAATGTTATCAGGCTTAAACTTTTTCAGCGAATATTATCTCAAATCAACTGTGCTAAATTGCCGAAATATCGGATCTAGTGTAGAATTGCGCCACTTTTTGTCCATAGCCCCGTTAGCCATAGAGCTGACAGTGTTTATAAGTGGCTACCTACACTATTTATTACCGGTTATGCCGGTTACTTTATCGTTTGGAGAAGACAAACAATGAATTTCAAATCTCTGATTACAATCTGTGGTCTCGCATTTGGGTTAAATACCACCGTTTCAGCCGTTGACCTCGCTGCAGGTGAGGCTACAGCCGGCGCAATATGTGCAGGTTGCCACATGCCAGATGGAAACAGTGTCGTCGACATGTTCCCTAAGTTGGCAGGACAACATGCTCAGTATCTTGCAAAACAACTAAATGACTATAAAAGTGGCGCACGCACAGATGCCACAATGAATGGCATGGCAGCCACATTGGCAACAGCCGATGATGTGGCCAATGTGGCTGCATTTTTCGCCAGTAAAAAAAGCACAACTGCCACAGCAGATACCAGTAAAGTTGCTCTGGGACAGGCTATTTTCCGTGGTGGAAACACAACCAGCGGCCTGCCAGCCTGTATGGGTTGTCACAGCCCGGATGGCTCAGGCAATCCAGCGGCCAAATTCCCAGCACTGGCAGGACAGCATACAGCCTACACAATTAAGCAGTTAAATAGCTTCCGCGATGGCAGCCGTTCAAATGACAGCAACAACATGATGCGCGAAGTTGCAAATAAGATGACCGCAGCAGAGATTGAAGCCGTCGCTAACTATATCGCACAGATGAAATAGTTATTTATGCTCAATTATTATTAACAAAAGGCTGCGCTATTGCAGCCTTTTGCATTTTCAGGGAAAATACAGCTGCAAATTTGGCCCAGGCTGTATTATTTGCTGAGCCTGCCAGGTCGGGTCGGATGTACCGATATTAATCCGGATTTAGCTGTAACGCCTTTAATATCAATTATCTTATCCCGAAAATGGCACTCTAATTACATGGCTGAACATTCTCATTTTTCTGCCAATAAATGACTTAAACCTGAATATTTTCCATGAGTACGCTCAAAAAATTAACGATTGCTCTTTAAATGAATGCGTTACAGCTATTTTTAGGTGATTGACAGAAATACAGTGTGTACTTTTTGTAGTTTGCAGCCAATCTGGCGCCATAGACTGCAATTCTTAAAAACCGGTGAAATATTCGGGCTAATGAATGAATTTTTTCACCTGACAGCAGTCTTAACAATAATTTCTTGGGGAAAACAAGCATGAAATCTTTAATAAAAATTAAACTACTCTGGATACTGCTCTTACTACCAGCACTCGCTCTGGCTAAAGATTATGATGAAGGGATAGAGTACACCCAGTTAAAAACAGCCGTCTCAACTCAGACCGGGGACAAAATCGAAGTGCTGGAGTTTTTCTGGTATGGCTGCCCACACTGCTTTGCATTTGAACCCGCATTAAAAAAATGGAAAAAAACCCTGCCGGCTAATGTCCAGTTTATCCGCGTACCCTCTCCCCTCAACCCCAGCTGGATGGTACATACAAAAGCATACTATACCCTGCAGATAATGGGTGAAGGCGATAAACACCACGATGCTATATTCAATGCCATGCATATACAGAAAAAGAAAATATACAGTAAAGAAGCCATTGCAGACTTCCTTGCAAGCCGAGGTGTTAACAAAGAAAAATTTCTTTCTAATTTCGACTCTTTTGCAGTCGAAATGCGCGCCCGACAAGCACTGCAACTCGGTCAGCAATATAAAGTCAACGGCGTTCCTATGTTAACGGTTAATGGTAAATATACTATTTCCGGTTCACAGGCGGGTAGTCATCAGGGTATGGTGGATATCGCCAATTTTCTTATCCAGAAAGAAAGCAAATAATCAGTCTGATATTTTTCCTTATGATAAATCGAGCAAAAAACGACTATAGACTGCATTATTAAGCTTGAATAGCCGCCATTCACCGTCTATATATTAAGGGGATCTTTAATCAAAAGATCCCCTTTTTTTCGCCCATAGAACCGGCTCACGTACCTAAAGAGATCGATATGTCATCAGACGAACAGGACATAGAGAAGTGGAAAGAAAAATATTATGACCAGCTGGATCAGCTGGAAAAAAAAGAAAATGACTGGGAAAAACTTGAAACCACACTTAAACGCACCATCGGGCGTCTGAGTCTTGCTGCAGAAGGTCAGCACAACAGCCTGGACAGGCACATTAAAGAACTCCGCGTCACAATCAAAAGCAGGATAGATCTCAACCGGCTTGATTCTATCGTTGATGATATCTCACATATACTCACTAAACTGGAAGAAACAAACAACAGCCCTGAGCGAGCGTCAATTTCCATACTTGAACAAATTCTAAGCCAGCTCAAATTATCAGAAAGCCTTGAAAAACCCGTCCAGAAACTGCTCAAACAATTAAAAAAAGCCACTGATGCTCAGTTTGAAAGCTTATTAAAAGAAAGCATTACGCTATTGCAAACAGCTACTTCAACCGACAATAAAAATACCCGCACAGAAAATCCGTCCTCGACTAAAAGTACCACGGGGTTTCTTGATCGATTATTTCACTCCTCAAAGGAAGATACGCTAACAAATACTCCCGCTGATGCTATACCATCGTTTACCTCTACACTGTCTGATATTCTGCATAATGTGCCCTGGCCCGACAACATTATAAATGAATCAGAATCCATTATTAATAATATAAAAACCAGCGCTGATTCTAAACAACTAAAATCATCCTTGCAGCAACTCGATGATGTTTTAAAAAAATGGCCGATTACTTCTGAAAGTATTTTAGAGACTACTTCTTCTGATGAACTTCAAACTTACAAAAACTGCCTGATTGAACTACTCAACAGACTCGACAACCCAGATTCACCCAATGGCAAACTATCGGCACTAAAAATAAGCACCCGTGATGCTCAACAGAAAAGTGAACTGGACACACTATCAGATAAACTATCCGCATTACTGCTTGAGCAGGTTGATTTAACACCCCCCAGGCAAAGCAATTCTGCTGCAACTGATTATTCAAACAACAGTGCTGCATCACAACCGGGCATACAGGAGCTGCTTATTCGACTTCTGGAACAGTTAATTGTACCTGCCGACCTGCAAAATGATGTCGATAAAATGAAGCACCGCCTAAGTCAGGAAACAGATCCCACTAACTGGAAGGCATTACTAAAAGACGTTGCTTTACTCATTAACTCTATTCGCAGCAGAATGCAAAAAGAAAAACACGAGTTTGAAAACTTTTTGCAGCAGGTCACTGACCGACTTAAAGCTATGGACCTGTTTTTACAAACAGAAACCAGCAGTCTGCATACTACCGAAATACAGGGTAATGAATTTGACCTTAAAATTAATAATAACGTTAATGATATTAGACAAAATATCAATGATGCTACAGAACTCTCCAGTCTCAAACAAAATGTTAATAGTAAACTTGACACCATTTCAGAACATATAAAGCTCTACCGTGAAATTGAAATTAAACGTGTAAAACAATCTCAGGATCAAGTCAGTAACATGCATACCCGCATGCAAACGCTGGAGCAGGAAACCAGTAAATTGAAAAAAGTTGTTATCGAAAAAAACAAACTGGCCATGATTGATGCTTTAACAGCTATACCAAACCGTCTTTCATATGAGAAAAAAATTGAAGAAGAAATTTCACGCTGGAAACGTTTTAACAACCCACTGAGTCTCGCCATATGGGATATCGATTTATTTAAAAAAGTTAATGACACCTACGGACATAAAGCCGGTGATAAGGTATTAAAGACAGTTGCACAGCTTCTCAATAAACGCATCAGAAAAACTGATTTTCTGGCTCGCTATGGCGGAGAAGAATTTGTAATGCTGCTCCCCGGCACTCGCCAGGAAGAAACCCTGAAGCTGGTTAATGAGCTGCGCGCCCAGGTAGAAAACTGCGGTTTTCACTATCATGGAGAAGCGGTTAATATCACCATATCCTGTGGTATTAGCTGTTTTAATAGTGGCGATACACTAGCTGGCGTTTTCGAGCGTGCAGATCAGGCACTATACAAAGCCAAAGCTAATGGCCGGAATCAGTGCGTTGCCGCTGCATGCCTGTCAGATTAGCCGTTTTCATCGCCAATTATGCATTATAAGCATATTCTAATGTTTTAACTTATTATATGTTAATAAGTTCACATCACATGATATCTACCTAAAATCCTTACATACTAAGTACTGTTTAGCATTGCTAAATATGCATTTCTCGGCTATGTTAATGTAAATATCTTAAAATCTACCTAAATGAATGAAATACGGAGAACTTATAATGAATAAGGCTGTTTACCTGCTATCGGGTATTGCAATGTCTGCTTTAATCGCGGGTTGTAGTGGTAATAAAAACAATGAAGTGGCTGATTGTGTATTCCCAGATGCCCCGGGCACTGCTGCTCCTGGCTGGGTTTGCGATCAACCGGTTGATGGAGTTGCGGTTTCTGCTGTAGGCTCAGCAGATAAATCCGGTGCTGGACATGATTTCATGAAAACCATGGCTGCAACCTCCGCAAGAGTACAGCTTGCACAGAACCTGAAAGTTCAGGTACAAAATATGGTGAAACAATACGTGGAAACCACCGGTGCTGCAGACTCTGAAACAGTCGACAAAGTTCTCACTTCTGTATCAAAGCAAATCACCAATGAAACACTGATTGGTACTAAAATCTTTAAAACCCGCACGAGCCCTACTGGTGCACTCTATGTACTGGTTGGAATGGACTCAAGCAGCGTTGAACAGGCATCTAAAAATGCACTTAAAACCAGCATGAACAATGAACGAGCACTCTGGCAACAGTTTAAAGCTCAGAAAGGTCAGGATGAACTGGCGGCAGATATTGCTAAAATGAAAGCCAACTAAGTACATATTTTTCTGACCAGCTGTTGGCCGGGCGCTATTCCATAGCCCGGCCAATATATAATTGCACTATCTGTAGCCAGATAATAAACCATAGAAACAGGTACAGACTCTTATAGCAGTGATATGACCAGGACAGCATTTCATAACCGGTAAGAATTACCACTGCAATTATTCATAATTATCAGTAAATCACTGTATAGTCATACACAGTACCAAAAATGACTAAAACACAAATATTTTATAAAGGATTATGCATGCAAAAACTGCCTGCCTTACGCACATTTCTGTTAACCGCTTCTCTCACTGGTATTAACTTTACGTGTTTAGCCAGTGATCGTGCTGATTTTCAGCAATGGATGAGTAAAGAGACTAACAACTTTCAGGAATACCGCGATAAAAGAGATAAAGAATTCACCGGTTTTTTGAAAAGTCAGTGGAAAGAAATGCAGCGATTTCAGGGCCTGGTACGCGACGAAACCCCTAAGCCTGTACGCATACCTGTTGCACCTAAACCACCAGCAAAACCTGTTACGCCAATTACAAAAGCACCCGATTTTAAACCTGTGATCGTAAAGGTTCCAGTAATAAAGCCCGCCACTCTACCCCCTGAAATAATCCCCGATAGCAAACCACAAAAAACCAATGGCACGCGAGTACAACTCAATTTCTATGGACAAAAACCTGTTTTTTATTATGACCCTGCATTAGCCGTTACATTAACCCGCCCCATTAATGAAAAGGCTATGAGCCGTATCTGGTCAGATATGAGTAAAGCTGATTATGAAGGGCTTTTAAAACAGCTCAATGCTCAACGCAAACCACTTAACCTTAATGACTGGGGTTATGCATTATTAACAAATTTACTGGCGCAGAAAGTTCATCCGAATAGTAGAAATAATCAGGCCATCTTTACCTGGTATTTAATGACTAAGGCAGGCTATCAGGCGCGTATTGCATATGATAGTAATTATGTTTACTTATTGATGCCTACTCAGCAACAGTTGTTTGCTTCCCCTTATTTTACATTTGATAACATACGCTATTACGCCCTGAGTTTTGATGGAGTTAAGCAAAAACCCCGCCGTATATTTACCTATAATGGTAACTACCCAGGTGCTACAAAAGCACTTGATATGCGCTTAAATGTGGCAATGAATACCGCCAGGCAGGAAAAGAAAAGGAAACTCAAATTTAAATTTAATAATAAAGACTACGTAATCCATGCAGCTCATGATGCAGAAACCATTCGCTACCTGAAAACATATCCGCAAATGGATATTGCTATGTATTTTAATTCAAAGGTTAATCAATCCACCGCTAACCCAATATTAAAACAGCTAAAACCATTAGTTGACGGCAAAACAGAAGTAGAAGCAGTCAATCTACTGCTGCGCTTTGTACAGACGTCCTTTAAATACAAAACAGATGAACAACAGTTTGGTATTGAAAATTACCTGTTCCCTGAGGAGACTCTGCATTACCCTTTTTCAGATTGCGAAGATCGTGCTGTTTTCTTTGCCTGGTTAGTTCACAACCTTCTGGGCTTAGAAGTCGTAGGCCTGGATTTTCCCGGACATATCGCCTCAGCTGTTAAATTCAATGAAAATGTACCCGGTGATGCTGTTACTTTTAATGGCAAAAAATATGTTGTGGCAGATCCCACCTACATTAATGCAAATGCGGGTATGACCATGCCTGCATATAAAAATCTAAAACCTGGAATTATTTCTTACTAGCCCAAATATTTTATAGGTTTTTTGAGAATAGCAGAAAAATACTCAGCCCAGGCTCGGCCTGGGAACCCATATGCATAGCGGCTCTGCTGCATATAAAGCAAAGCTTCAGGGTATCAACATTCCCACGCAGAGCGTGGGAACGAGGCGTAATCAAAAAGAACACTAATGGCGAGTCCTTCGCTGATAATATCTTTACACCGTCAACTGATTAATTTAGGTTAAAACCAGAAAATAACTCAAAAATATACAATGTGTAATGCGAAAAAAACAGCTTATGAAAACTATCGTCTAATACTGGTAATATAGGTAAGCTTACATAAAATATAAACTCAGCTGGGGCACATAGGTTATTATTAATAACACAACAAGAAGCACAATCATAAATGGCATACTGGCCTTATAAACATCAGCTATTGGTTTATTAAATCTGAAACTCGATATAAATAAATTAATACCCACAGGCGGTGTTAAATACCCTATTTGCATATTAGCGAGAAAAATAATGCCCAGATGAACCGGGTGAATTCCATAACTAATCGCCACAGGCAATATCAGGGGAACAATAATTACCAGTGCAGAAAATATATCCAGTATCGCACCAACAAAAAGTAGAAATATATTTAATACAATTAGAAATTCAAGTTTACTATCAACATTCGCTTTTATAAATTCAAATAGCTTATCAGGAACTTCGGCATCAACAAAAACATTGGTTAATGCCAGCGATACTGCCAGTATCAACAGTATACTGCCAACCATAACCATTGATTCATTAATAACTTCGAGCAACCGCCTGTATGAAATTTCCTTATAAATTAGTGTTTCAATTAATGCTACATAAATAGCCACAAGAGCAGCAGCTTCAGATATGGCAAACAATCCTGAATAGATACCTAGCACAAGAAATAACGGCATGGGTAATTCCCAACGCATCGCCCAGATAGCCTGAAACAGTTTTTCTTTATCAAACTTCTCAGTTTTAATTTTAAACTGCCTGTTCTTAAATACAGAATAGATTGATAACACTATCACCATTAATGCAGCGGGCATAAGCCCTGCTATAAAAAGATCATTAATAGAAAATTTTATCTCCAGTTCCATTTGCTGTGCAATGATTCCGTACAAGATTAACGGTAATGAAGGTGCAAGCAGTAATCCCAGGCTGCCTGATGAAGTAACCATACCCAGACTAAATTTTTCACTATATCCCGCTTTTATTAAAGCAGGGTAGAGTAGTGCACCTAATGCAACGATCGTCACACCAGAAGCTCCGGTAAATGCTGTAAAAACTGCACTGAAAATAAATGCAAATATAACCAGCCCACCTGGCATCCAGCCAACAAGCGACTGAATCAGATCAAGCATTCTCTGCGATGTATTGCTGGCACTCAGTAAATAGCCTGCAAAGGTAAACATGGGTAATGCCATTAACAGGGGGGTATCAGCTATTCTATAGAGTTCTATCCCGATTACCTGTAAATCAATATCCGCAATATAAAATCCATATAATGCACCCGCTGCAATAATAGTAAAAAGTGGGACACCAAAAAGCGCTAACACAATTAATGCAGATATTACCAGCAGTGTTATCACTTTAGCGTACTGCCTGACTTATACAATAAAGATATTAGAAAAAATCTTATTCCCATTACAGAAAAAGCCAGCGGAATAATAGACTCTGTCAACCAGACTGGAATACTTGAAAATGCATATTCATTCAGAAAGTACTCATTAACAACAAACTCTAAACTATAATAAGTAATTAAAATACAAATTGATGAAGCAAATAAATAACCTATTTTTTTTGAAAGAACATAATATTTCTGAGGTAAATACTGAGAAAGTATATCAATATTTATATGTTTACCTTGCCTGCTGGCAACGATTGACCCCGCTAACCCTAACCACAAAACCAGTACACTTAATAAACTGTCACCCCAAATTAAGCCACTATCAAAAAAATTTCTCAGGGTTATCTGAATTATTGAAACTATCAATATACCTGACAGTAACAAAACAACAAAATTGTCTTCAATTCTATAAATTACATTTAGAATTCGTTTAGTATAATTATCTTTGAGCACCTAGCTTCTCTTGTATTTTTCTAAATTCATTTAGTTTTTGTGTAACTTCATCAATAATATTATCTGACATAATATTTTTTGATTTAATAATTTTTCTCGCATCCTGGCCTTTTTTAACCCAATGTTTCAGCATTTCTGGTTTAGGTGATGAATCCTTAATTCCCTGTTGTTTTAATGCCTTAAAAGCCGAGATATTATCATTTCTATTTTTTTGATCGATGTTAGCTAAAGCGACTCTCATCCTGTTTCTAACAATCGTTTGATCGCTTTTACTGAGTTTATTGAAATCTTTTTTATTTATAATAAATGAACCATAAATATACATTAAAGGAACATTTGAATAAAATTTCACCTGTGTGTGCCATTGTAGTGTAATCGCTACCGCAGGAGGTATAATCACTGTATCAATAAGATTAGTTTGCAAACCTGTTAACACATCACCTATATTTAGAGGAATAGGAGTTACTCCAATTGCATTCAGAGTGAGTTCAACCTGTTTATTACCTGTAGGAGCCCAGACCTTGTAAGAGCTTAAATCCCCATAATCATTTATTGCACGTGTCGATAAAATATATGCAAAACCAGTTTCAGAAATACCAAAGCTCACTATGTTATTTTTTTCCAGACCTTCAGTCATTTTTAAATCAAAAATTTTCCTGATATAATCTACTTCTTCAGTATTATTAAATAATTTTGGTAATGAATATGCCTGACTATCTGGGTAAATAGTGGCTAACACACCATTAGCAACTAAAGCCCCCTGCAGTTGATTAATGCGCATTTTTTTCATTGCTATTTTTTCCGAGCCCATTACACCACCCGGATAAAATTTAAATTTTACCCTACCATCTGTTTTCTTTTTTATCTCCTTTGCAGCACTTCGCATCTCTTTCATCCAGAAAGTACCACCTGGAATATCTGTTGAAATTTTAAATGTTTTAGCCTGTAACACAGACATGCTAATAAAATAAGTGACAACTATATATAATATTAAATTTTTCATTCTATTCTTTAGTATTAAAAGTAATCGGAAGAGCTGCGTCGTAAAGCCTTAGCTTTTTCAACAGCTAGCGTATTTATTAAATTTAAATGATTATTTGATTCATCTATTGACAATATTTCAGAAATTAATCTTTTATGCAGTTTTTCATCAAACATTAAGCGTGCATAATATTCAGCATATAAAGCTTTTGCCATAAGATTTTTATCTTCAGAAATACGCAATGCCGCTTCAAAATATTCTCGGCCTAACTTCGGTTTACCACCCAGTGATGCAGGTATAAGACTATTCAATACCCCCAGATAGACATGTGCATTACCATTATCAATCATCTCATTATTATTAATAACGGTTTCCATTATTAATTTTATCTGAGCTATTTGCGCCATAGCGTTCCAGTCATCTGTATTAACCTGTATCCACGAAACCCAGGCTGTTCCCAGACGATATAAAATATCTATATCATTTTTCTCTATAATACTTAACTTTATTTCCAGCTCTTTAAATTTATCCTTTGTTAAATTACAAAGAGAATCTTTATGAATACACATTGCATACTCGGCTCTATGAAGCGCCTTATCATTTAATATTTTTTGCTGATTTATAATGCTCTCCAGTTTATAATCTGGAATATCTTCAATAAGATCTGCCTGAGAACCCAGCAAAGATGAGTAGGCATTCATTAAACTGACTGAGGCCATAAGCATATCTTCATCCTGAGGATCCCCTTCTATCAGTCCATCCAGTAATACCAGATAAGCGGGCAATGCCTGCATAACTGTCTGCGGGTCATTACTCGATTGTATTGCTTGATTTAGGTTATTTGTAAAGGAGTCAATATAAAATGAACAGCTACTTAAAAAATAGCTGAAAATCAAAATAATCCCTGTGAATAAATATGATTTCTTTTTCATATGTTTAAAATTTTTATAAGATTTAATAATTAATTAAAATTAGAACATTATGACGAACAACTAACCGATATCGTCTTTCCCCATTCAGGTACCCCAGCTGCGTAATGCTCATATTCTGGCTGTTCATCAAATGGGTTTCTGAGTAATTTAGAAAGCCGTTCTATTTCACCATAATCACCCTGGCTGGCTTTCTGTATAGCCTGTTCAGCCAGATAATTTCTTAAAATATACTTTGGATTAACCTGTTTCTGCTGCTGACTTCTAAGCTCGTCCGGTATCCCATCCTGCTGTAGCCTACTGAGATAACGGGCAAACCATTGCTTAAATGCTTCACTCTCATTGAACAGGCCACTCACTTGAGTTTGCTCAGGCTGCGAGATAGCTCTGAAAAAAACGCTATAATCTGTTTTATATTCCTGCATTAACTCAAGCAATTCATTAAGCAGACTCTGATCTGTAGCTTTTTTTGAGCTAAAACCCAGCTTAGCTCGCATTAAATCTGCATATTCCTGTGTATATATTTCACTGTAACGTGCCAGGGCTTTAACTGCAATTTCCGCTGATTTATCCGCGTCTTCATGTAACAGCGGTAATAATGTCTGAGCAAAACAGCTGACATTAAATAAACCTATTTCTGGTTGTTTGTTATAAGCATACCGTCCCTGATAATCTGAGTGGTTACATACAAAATGCCTGTCAAAATGATCTAAAAATCCGAAAGGGCCATAGTCGATAGTCAATCCGTGAATCGACATATTATCTGTATTCATAACACCGTGGCAAAAACCAACTGACTGCCACTTTGCAATCATCTGCGCTGTTGACTGAATCACATGATTCAGAAGTGCCAGATAAGGCATTTCCTCAGTCTTCAGAAATGTAAAATGCTGGTTTAGCACATAATCCGCCAGAACTTTTATTTCATCATAACGGTTATTATAATAATAATACTCGAAAGTGCCAAACCTGATATGACTTTGGGCCATTCGCACAAGAATTGCCCCATTCTCGATTTCTTCCCGGTAAACTTCTTCTTCACTGCCAATAATACACAAAGCTCGGCTCGTTGGTATACCTAACGCATGCATTGCTTCACTGCATAAATATTCACGTATAGTAGATCTTAATACAGCTCGACCATCTCCACCGCGGGAATACTCCGTCATGCCGGCTCCCTTAAGCTGTAAATCCCAGCGCTGATTATCTGATGTGACGATTTCACCCAGCAGCAGCGCACGCCCGTCACCTAATCTTGAGACATACTGACCAAACTGATGCCCTGCATAACACTGGGCAATACAATCATAGCCATCAATACTCTGGCTATTGGTTATCTGCTCTAAAAACAGCGCTTTGTTTTCCAAACCAGGATCCAGTTCTATCAGCTCGGCTAATTCATGATTAAAATGGATTAAGTGCTGATTTTTCAGAGGCCTGGTCTGATGTCTTGTGTAAAAGGTATCCGGTAGCGATGAAAAACTATTATCAAATTTCAGACAGTTCAGTGATTTATTCATACTTCTAACAGCTAATCAACACGCTACTAAACCACTGTGTTTTAATAAAGCATTAATTTCAGGCTCTCTGCCCCTGAAACGCCTGAATAAATCCATGGCTTTTTCTGAACCTCCGGGTTCCAGAATCGACTGCATAAAATCCTGACCTGTTTTTTTATCAAATATACCGTTCTCTTCAAATTTAGAAAAAGCATCTGCAGATAAAACTTCAGCCCATTTATAACTGTAATAACCCGCAGCATATCCGCCACTGAATATATGCGTAAATCCCTGTTGAAACTGATTAAATTCTGGCGGAATAATAACAGCAACCTGAGCTCTCACTTCATCCAGTAATGCCTGCACACTTTCAAACTGCTCTGTTGCATATTCCATATGTAATCTGAAATCAAACAAAGCAAACTCCAATTGCCTAACCATAATCATTGCTGACTGGAAATTTTTAGCTTTGAGCAGTTTTTCAAATAAAGCATCTGGCAGTGCCTCTCCAGTATCAACATGAGAAGTGATTAATTCTAATCCCTGTTTTTCCCAGCACCAGTTTTCCATAAACTGGCTGGGCAGCTCAACCGCATCCCACTCTACACCACTGATACCTGAAACCGCCAGACTATCGACTGTTGTCAACATATGCTGCAAACCATGTCCAAACTCATGGAACAAAGTAGTTACTTCATTATGCGTGAGTAATGCCGCCTGATCTCCAAGCGGCGGTGTTAAGTTGCAAGTCAGATAAGCAACAGGTAGCTGGATTTCATCTTCAACAATCATACGCCCGATGCATTCATCCATCCATGCACCACCGCGCTTATTATTTCTTGCATATAAATCCAGATAAAACTGACCTCTTAAATTGTTTTCTTCATCGTATATCTCATAAAACAATACGTCACTGTGCCAGACATCTATATTTTTTTTCTCTTTAATGCTAATGCCATATAATCTATTTACTATATTAAACAATCCCTGAATGACTTTATTAGCTGGAAAATAAGGTTTGAGTTCTTCCTGACTAATACCATACTCTTTCTGTTTTAGCTTTTCTGAAACATACATAATATCCCATGCTTCGAGCGTCTCAATTTTACAGGTTTTTTTAGCAAATGACTTTAATGCTGAAAATTCCTTTTCTGCCTGCGATCTGGATTTTTCTACCAGATTGTTTAAAAACGTCAGTACATCATCCGTTGTCTGCGCCATCTTTGTAGCAATTGAAACCTCAGCATAATTTTTAAAACCGAGTATTTTTGCCTGTTCCATCTGTGCAGTTAAAATATCTTCAATTATCTGTGTATTATCAAACTCACCTGCATTCGGCCCTTTGGCCGATGCTCGGGTAGTAAATGCGGTGTACATTTCTTCGCGAAATTTTCTAATATCTGAGTAGGTCATAACAGAAATATAAGAGGGTGCATCCAGGGTAAATAACCAGCCTTTTAAGCCCTCTTCAGATGCTACCTGACGAGCACTGTCTTTTGCATAATCAGGCAAGCCAGATAACTCAGATTTTTCTTCTATATGAATTCGGAATGCCTGGGTGGCATCCAGCACATTCTGTTCAAATTTTGACTTCAGGCTAGATAGCTTATTTTCCAGATGCTTAAACGCCTGTTTTTTCTGCTCTTCAAGTGAAACACCGTTTAACTTAAACTGTAGAAGCGTATTTTCTATCAGGGTTTTCTGAGCTTTATCCAGATCATTAAATGCTTTATCTGATTTTATGCAATCATAGGCCTTATATAATTCAATATTCTGAGATCGTTCTGTATGATACGTACTTAATTTTGGCAGGCAGTTATCATATGCTTTTCTCAGCTCATCAGAATTAACAACAGAATTCATATGACTCACCGGTGACCAGGCTCTGGATAACAGATTATCCATTTTTTCTAATTCCGAATTCAATACCTGCCATTCAATAGCAGGCGTTTCATTTAATAATGCATCCAGCTTTTTATTATTCTCTTTTATAATGGATTCTATTACCGGCTCTATATCCTCGACTTTAATTTTAGAGAATTCGGGTAAATTTTTTATATCTAATAAAACACTTTTCATTTTTTAATCTTTATTAATATTGTGCAAGAGCAGCTAGAACAAAAACAAGCCACTACAAAATGTTAAATCCTGGAAAAATCAGCTGAACACCCAGAAGGGTAATTTTGGGTGTAGCAGTATTCACGCTCTTATGCTCCTGCATCCGTGACATGAGTAAAACCTGATGGTGTGAAATAAAAATCTAAAAGGGCAGGGGGTAAAATCAGTATCATGGCGCATTTATATAAAGAGCCCGACATACCTGCAGAGGTTCAAATGTGTAACAACGACACAAAATACCCTCAACTACTCGAATAACTATAGTCGAATTTTCAGGTACATTTAAATCTTTAGCATCATTTAAATGCTACTTAACCTTTACACATAGCTCAATTATATAGCTTGTACTGATCACATAGCAGACCACATAATAAGAAAAACAGATGATTAGATACTAAATAACCCTTTATAAGCTGCTCAAATTCGAACCAGAGATTTTAAATTTACGTATCAATATTCATCGCCGCCAGCGCATTTTTCTCAATAAAGTCTCTACGAGGTTCAACATGATCCCCCATCAAAGTGGTAAACACTTCGTCAGCAGCAATAGCATCTTCAATTCTTACCTGTAACATACGTCGAGTTTCAGGGTTCATTGTGGTATCCCATAACTGATCCGGGTTCATTTCACCCAGACCTTTATAGCGCTGAATGTTCAAACCTTTACGTGCTTCATCAAATAACCAGACTTTAACATCATTAATATCTCTCACCGTCTGGGTTTTCTCACCCCGTTGAATATAGGAGCCTTGCGCAAACAGACCATCCAGTTTTTCAAACAAATCAGCCATCAGGGAATAATCAGAACTTTCAAAGAAGTCCACAGTTAATACGGTTAAATGATCCAGGCCATGAACCACTTTCGTGATTTCTAACTGGTGATAAGGCGAATCTTCAACCTGGCTATAGCTGACGCTGTATACAACACCGGATGGTTTTGATTTATCTAATAAAATCAATAACTTATCTAAATAATTTTGAACTTTAAGTGAATCCTTCAAATCTTCTACCTGCAACATCGGTAAATTAGGGATCTGATTTAAAATACTTTCATCATATCGGCGGGACAAACGTTTAATCACAGTCAATACGGTTATATGGGCCTTCACTAATTCCTCCAGAGCAGTTTCAGAGATAGCAGGTATATCTTTCTGCACATGCAGGTGAGCATTAGACAGGGCCAGTGTCAGCAGATAACTGTTCAATTCCTGATCATCCTTAACATAACGCTCTTGCTTGCCCTTCTTCACTTTGTAAAGGGGAGGCTGTGCAATATAGATATAACCCCGTTCAATCAACTCCGGCACCTGACGATAAAAAAACGTCAGCAATAATGTTCGAATATGAGAGCCATCCACATCCGCATCGGTCATAATAATTACACGGTGATAGCGCATCTTATCCGGGTTATATTCATCTTTGCCGATTCCACAACCCAGCGCTGTAATCAGGGTGCCCACCTCAGCCGACTGCAACATTTTATCAAACCGGGCTTTTTCAACATTCAGTATCTTACCTTTCAGTGGCAGAATCGCCTGAGTACGACGATCACGGCCCTGCTTGGCAGATCCCCCCGCAGAGTCCCCTTCCACCAGGTAGAGTTCAGATTGTGCAGGGTCTTTTTCCTGACAGTCCGCCAGTTTACCCGGTAACCCGGCAATATCCAGCGCACCCTTACGCCGTGTCATCTCCCGTGCTTTACGGGCCGCTTCACGAGCTCTGGCCGCTTCAATAATTTTCATGGTAATGGCACGTGCATCGCCAGGTCTTTCAATTAGAAATTCCTGAAATTTTTCGCTCATTGCCGCTTCCACAGCCGACTTCACTTCAGATGAAACCAGCTTGTCTTTAGTCTGTGAAGAAAACTTGGGGTCCGGTACTTTCACCGACAGTACCGCCGTCAGGCCTTCACGGGCATCATCACCGGTGGTGTTCACCTTGCTCTTTTTAGTGACCCCTTCTTTTTCCATATACTGGTTAAGGCTGCGGGTTAAAGAACCACGAAAACCCGCCAGATGGGTCCCGCCATCACGCTGGGGTATATTATTGGTAAAACAGAATATATTTTCCTGGTAGGAATCATTCCACTGCATGGCCACTTCCACCCCCAGACCTTCTGCATTTTCCCAGTTAAAATGCAGCACCTGCTCATGTAATGGGGTTTTATTTTTATTCAGGTGTTCAACAAACGAACTGATGCCGCCTTCATATTCAAAAACATCCTGTTTATCTGTTCGCTTGTCTGTGAGCACAATGCGCACACCGGAGTTCAGAAACGACAGTTCACGCAAACGCTTGGCCAGGATATCGTAGTGAAATTCAATATTGGTAAAGGTGCCTTCAGATGCCCAGAAGCGCAGCTCGGTACCGGTGGCTTTAGTCTCTCCGGTCACCGCCATGGGTTGAACCGCCTCACCGTGGCTATAATCCTGCTGGTGTATTTTACCGTCACGCTGAATGGTTAATGTGAGCTTTTTCGACAGGGCATTAACCACCGATACACCCACGCCGTGTAAACCACCGGAAACCTTATAGGAATTATCATCAAATTTACCGCCGGCATGTAATACCGTCATAATCACTTCGGCAGCAGAAATGCCTTCTTCTTCATGAATACCTACGGGAATACCACGACCATTATCACTGACTGAAACAGATTCATCATCGTGTATTTTTACATTGATTTCTGTGCAGTGCCCCGCCAACGCTTCATCAATCGAGTTATCGACAACCTCAAACACCATGTGATGCAAACCGGTGCCATCATCTGTGTCTCCGATATACATACCCGGGCGTTTTCTAACCGCCTCCAGGCCTTTTAATACTTTGATACTGGACGAATCGTAAGCCGCGGCTTCACTCATAAAAATCCCCTGAAATATGACCGAATTATTATACCTGAAAACTCCCTGTAACGGTGTTTTTTACTCAATTTTTCAATTACTTAATTCAGAATTGTTATACAGAGACGTTAACGGTTTCATGTGAAATGTAAATATCTGAAATCCAACTACTCATGGATATGAGATAAAATAAACGCGAGCCCGCCTAGTCTGCCAATACCTGCTCAGTGACCTTCCCATGTTCCACGTGGAACACTTTGTAATTATCCCAGTACTGACAGTTAATTTGCTCCGCCTGTATGGCCGTGATAAACAGCTGAATATTCAGCCCTGACAATATGGACATAATCTTATCCTGATTATCATCATCCAGTTCCGCTGGCAAATCATCAAACAACAGAATGCAGCGTCTTTTAGAGCTGTCCGAGAAAATACTCAGCTGGGCTATTTTAAGCAGGCACACCAGTTTTTTCTGTTGCCCTCTGGATATTGACGTTTGCGCACTCTGTCCGTTAACCGTTATTTTAATATCCGCACGATGAGGACCCGCCTGGGTATATCCCTTGTCTTTATCTCTCTGCAAACTCTGTTTCAAATAACTCGCAAAATCAATATCCGCTGACCAGCCCCGTTTGAATCCCAGCTCTATTTCATGCAGCGGAAACAGACTGGCTGCAAGCTCGGAGGTAATTTCAATAATTTGCTGCAAATATTGAAAACGCAGTGACTCAATCATCAGGGCATGTTCAACTAATTCTTTGTCCCACAATGAACAAAGCTCATCAGACAGGCGCTGTTTTAATGCCGCATTACGCTGAGACAGCGCTTTTCTGTATTTTTGCCATGAAGTAAGAAAGTGATGTTCCACGTGGAACACTCCCCAGTCCAGAAACTGTCGCCTGTGTTCCGGACCGGCAGAAATCAACTGGTGGCTGTCCGGGTGCAGGGCTAAAACCGGAAGCAGGGTGGATAACTCTGAAATTCGACTAATCGAGCTGTGATTGACTCTAATGGTTTGAGTACTCACATTGCGTTCTAAGCCTATCTGGGTAGTTTCATCATCCAGCCGACAAAGCACCCTGAAATAATCCGTATCATGGCTGATTAAATGCTTTGCCTGAGAGCTGCGAAAAGACCGACCATAACTGATGTAAAATATCGATTCCAGCAAACTGGTCTTACCCGCCGCATTTTCACCCGTAATTAAGTTGAGCCCCTGATCAGGCTCCAGAATAGCTGACGTAATATTTCTGAACTGACTCAGCTCAAACCTTTTTAATCCCATGGATTAAAAAACTACAGTCGCATCGGCATTATGACGTATTTTGCGTCTTCATCGTCCGGGAAAGAAAGCAGGCAACTGCTGTTAGCATCCTTAATAAAGCCCTGAACCGTCTCCTCAGTGGAGGTGTTCAACACATCAATCATATAATTGACGTTAATGCCCATTTCAATCGGCTCGCCTTCATACTGAATTTCCAGCTCAACATCCGCTTCTTCCTGATCCGGGTTCTGTGCCTGCAGCTTCAGGAGGTTATTATCCATAACAATTCGAATCCCTCGATATTTTTCATTCGATAAAATAGAAGCCCGGATCAGTGCCTGCTTCAACTCATCCCGATTAACCACCATATTGTTACCCGATGCTTCAGGCATAACGCGTTTGTAGTCCGGGAAGCGTCCATCAATCAGTTTTGAAGTAAAACGCTGATTTGGCAAGCTGCACTGAATGTGGTTATTACCAAGAATGATTTTAATTTCATCATCCGTATCCGACAGCAAACGTTGTAATTCACCAATGCCTTTACGTGGAATAATCACCTGCTTGTTATCTGCCAGGTCCGCGCTAATGTGCTTTTCACAAAAAGACAGTCTGTGGCCATCCGTAGCAACTGTGCGTATCAGCCCGGAGGCCACTTCCAGCATTAAACCATTTAAATAATAACGCACATCCTGCTGCGCCATGGCAAATGAGGTTCGATCAATCAGGGTTTTAAATAAATGCTGTGGCACACTGAATTCATACACACTGCTAATTTCATCAAGAGCAGGGAAGTCAGAAGCCGGTAAGGTGGATAAGCTAAATCGGTTACGACCCGACTTAATCAAAGCCTTATCACCATTCACCTCAATACTCAGCTCAGAATCTGCAGCCAGCGCCTTGCAAATATCCAGCAACTTTTTGGCGGGCAGAGTGACATCACCGGGTTCATCCATCATCTGGTTAACCCTGGACACCAGCTCAATTTCCAGATCTGTTGCCGTAATGGTGAAATAATTATCATAAGACTTAATTAAAACATTAGCCAATGCCGGTAATGTCTGTCTTTTTTCAACCGCCCCTATAATTTGCTGAAGCGGTTGAAGTAAATCATCTCTGAGTATTTTTAATTTCATATGTGGTCCTTATTATTATATATATTAATATATAAATAATAATAGTAATTAAGTCCACTGTATTTTGTGGATAACTTTTTTTTATTCAATAAATTCAATAACTTAAGTAGTACTTTATAGGGCTAACAATCACTGGACATTATTGCTGTAAGATGTAGATAGATTGTGGATAACCCTCAAGTTCAAAGTTATCCGAGCTACTATACAATACTTATGCACAGCTTTTAAATGCGTATAATTAAGCACCCTTAATTACTCAATATACGCAGTAAATTGGTGTAATCTTCATCGATTCGGGTATCCGACTCACGTAATTCTGCTATTTTACGGCAACCATGTAAAACCGTTGTATGATCCCGTCCCCCAAAAGCATTACCAATTTCAGGCAGGCTGTGGTTGGTTAACTCTTTGGAGAGTGCCATGGCAACCTGCCTGGGTCGAGTAATAGATCGACTGCGACTGTTTGAGTGCAAATCAGAAATACGGATTTTGAAATATTCAGCCACCGTTTTCTGGATATTTTCAATTGTAATTAAACGGTCATGCAATGCAATTAAGTCACGCAGAGTTTCTTTGGCAAATTCCAGCGTTATTGGTTTACCGGTGAAATTTGCCGTGGCCATAACCCGGCGTAAAGAACCCTCAAGCTCGCGAATATTAGAGCGAATACGTTTAGCAATAAAAAAGGCCACTTCATTGGGAAGTTCAATGCCAAACTCTTCAGCTTTCTTATGCAGAATAGCCACCCGGGTTTCAAGTTCCGGCGGTTCAATGCACACCGGTAAGCCCCAGCCAAACCGGGACTTCAAGCGTTCCTCAAGGCCATCAATCTCCTTCGGGTAACGGTCACAGGTAAGAATAATCTGCCGGCCACCCTCCATAAGGGCATTAAAAGTATGAAAAAACTCTTCCTGAGAACGCTCCTTGCCGGCAAAAAACTGAATGTCATCAATCAGCAAAACATCTAAAGATCGATAAAACTGCTTAAACTCATCAATTCGGTTGTGTTGAAGAGCTTTAATCATGTGTGTAACGAATCGTTCTGAATGCAAATAAACAATTCGGGCCGTGGGGGTATTTTTTAATATCTGGTTTCCCACCGCATGCATCAGGTGAGTTTTCCCCAGACCCACACCGCCATATAAAAACAGCGGGTTATAAGAGCCTGCGGGGTTTTCAACCACCTGTAAAGAGGCCGCTTTGGCGAGCTGGTTGCTTTTACCCTCAACAAAGTTGTCAAAGTGAAAACCGATATTAAGGTGATGTTCCAGCTTATCATTAGCCGGGGCTGCCGTTTTTGGGGGAGGTACCGGGGCCGTTCGCTGAGGTGAAATCGTTTCTACAATGGCTTCAGGCCGGGTCCGGGCTTTTTTACTGCCAATATCGAGGCTAACCAGAATTTCGCCTTTTGCATCGATCTGCTGACAAATAGTTGTTATCTGTTCAAGAAAGTGCTGTTTTACCCAGTCCATAACAAAACTATTGGGCGCAAACAGGTAAAGCTGGTTATCTGATTCTTCTGTTTGTAAAGGACGAATCCAGGTGTTTAGCTGTTGATCGGACAATTCGAGCTCTAACCGTTGTAAACACTGATCCCACAAAGCAGTAGACACGAAATAATCCTCAAAATAAGAGTGTATTAATAAAACCTGTATCGAACAGCCTGTCACCACCGCCAGCATAGAAATGTAAGTGCTAAAGCTAAAATCGACCTACGATTTTAACCTGCATTCAATGAGTGTGATACTGTTTTAATATAAAATATAAAATAATGCTTATATTACTTTGACTCAGCGCTCAGCTAAGTTTAGAATACACCCCCGTTTTTTTGAGATTACAAAGGTCTAGTTCCGATGAAAAGAACCTTTCAACCTAGCCGCATAAAGCGTGCTCGTACCCATGGTTTCCGTGCCCGCAGTCGTACTGTTGGTGGTAGAAAAGTATTAAAATCTCGCCGTGCAAAAGGCAGAGCGCGTCTATCAGCATAAGCTTAATATTTATCAGCATCATTTAGTGCAGATTGTATAATGCCGGATGAAAGCGCGTGTTTTGATAAACATGTCCGTTTACTTAAGCCGGATGAATACAGCAGGGTGTTTAAAAACCCGATCAGGTCAAGTGATCGCTTATTTATCATATTGGCTGTAAAGAATGAAAATAGTCATGCCCGACTGGGTCTGGCTATTTCAAAGAAAAATACAAAGCGTGCGGTAGACCGAAACATGATTAAGCGGCTGGTCCGAGAAAGTTTCAGGCTCAGCTTAAAAAAACTGCCCTTCATTGACATTGTTGTTATGGCCAAACCTGTAACTAAAAGTGCCAATAATCAGCAAATATTCCAGTCACTACAGCAGCACTGGAGCAGGTTAAGCAAACAATGCGCAAAATCCTCCTCGGACTGATTCGCGTTTATCAGTATGCAATCAGCCCGTATTTACCCCCACATTGCCGCTATACCCCAACTTGCTCACAATATTCAGTTGAAGCGATCCAGAGGTTTGGTATATTGCGCGGTGGCTGGATGGCATTAAGACGAATTGGCCGGTGTAATCCCCTGTTTAAAGGTGGATATGACCCGATACCCTGCTGTAAAACACACAGCAAAACAGAAGCAGATCGACATGAGACGCAGAAGTCTGAAGCACAAAAGACGGATTGCCGGCATTAACTTAATATAAAGCAACCAGGACATCATGGAAAATCAACGCACCATCCTATATATCTCTTTCTTCTTTACCCTGTTTTTACTCTATCAGCAATGGCAGAAAGACTATGCTCCGGCACCGATTATCACCGAAACCGAGCAGGTAATATCAACAGGGGATATAAAAAAGCAAAGTGCAGACCTGGCCGCGCTTCCCCTGGCAGACGTACCGGTTGATAGCCAAAGCCCGGCATCCGGCCCAGGTATAGCGGGTCTGGTTGAAGAGGTGAGTCAGTACCCGTCGGTACACGTTGTCACCGATTTGCTGGATTTAAAGATCAGCACCCAGGGTGGCACCATTAACCAGCTGGACCTGAGAAAGTACCAGAAAAGTGCCGAAGAAATGGATAAGCCCTTCCGCCTGTTCTCCACCCGGGAAAGTGAATACCACACCGCACAGTCCGGGCTGGTCTCCTCCGCACAATCAGCACCTAACCACAAAGATATCTACCAGGCAGAAAAATCAGAATACCGCATGGAAGAAGGTATCAATGAAATGAAGGTGGTATTGAGCTGGCAAAAAGACGGGGTACAGGTTGATAAAATCTTTACCTTTAAACGCGACAGCTACGTGATTGATGTTGAACACCTTGTTAAGGCAGAAAACTGGGCCGGTTCAGAGTATCGTCAGTTAGTTCGGTCATTGCAGGAACGTAAATCCACCATGATACCCACCTATGTGGGCGGTGTTGTGTTTAATGATGACATTAAATACGAAAAGATCGATTTTGATGATATTGCCGATCAAAGTTTCAAATCAGATATGAAAGGTGGCTGGATCGCCATGATTCAACATTACTTCCTCTCAGCCTGGGTGCCGGATCAGAGCGAAATCAACTACACCTATACCTCACACCCCACCAGTAATCGTTATATTCTGGGTATGCGTTCGCCGGCGGCAATGGCAAAAACAGATGCCCCGGCCAGTTTTAAAAGCCAGCTGGTGGTTGGGCCAAAATTACAGGACCGACTGGAAGTTATTGCCCCAGGGCTGGAGCTCACAGTTGACTATGGCATATTAACCATCCTTGCCAAACCCCTGTTCTGGTTGCTTAAGCAATATCACACCCTGTTTGATAACTGGGGCTGGGCCATTATCTTTCTCACCATTACGGTTAAACTGATTTTCTACAAACTGTCCGAAGTCGGTTATCGTTCAATGGCCAGAATGCGTAAGGTAACGCCGCGTCTGCAGTCACTTAAAGAGCGTTATGGTGATGATCGCCAGCGCATGTCAGCAGAAATGATGAAGCTGTACAAAGAAGAAAAAATCAACCCGTTAGGCGGTTGCTTCCCCATACTGGTGCAGATCCCGGTTTTTATCGCGCTTTACTGGGTACTGTTAGAATCCGTAGAAATGCGCAATGCGCCGTTTGCCCTGTGGATACAGAACTTATCAGAGCAGGATCCCTACTACATACTGCCAGTGCTGATGGGTGCCACCATGTTTATTCAACAAAAACTCAATCCGGCACCGGTAGATCCAATACAGCAGAAAGTATTCCAGTTTATGCCCCTGATCTTTATGGTGTTCTTCCTGTTCTTCCCTTCCGGTCTGGTTTTGTACTGGGTGGTAAATAACACGCTCTCCATTATTCAGCAGTGGGTTATTACCAAGCGCATCGAGGCATCCAAATAAGCAACAGCGATACCATCGCCGCAATCGCCACCGCCCCGGGCAGGGGTGGCGTTGGCATTGTGAGGGTATCGGGGCCGAAAAGCCACGAAATTGCAGAGAAAATACTGCAAAAACCACCGGTTATACGTAAAGCCGATTACCACACATTTAAAGACTCAAACGGTGATACCATCGATTCTGGTATTGCGCTTTTCTTTCAGAAACCCCGCTCCTTTACCGGAGAAGATGTGCTCGAACTGCAGGCTCACGGAGGCCCGGTGGTGCTCGACCTGTTACTAAAACGGGTACTGGCGCTGGGGGCTCGCCCTGCTCGAGCCGGTGAATTTACCGAGCAGGCTTTTCTAAACGATAAAATGGATCTGGCCCAGGCCGAAGCCGTTGCTGATTTAATCGAAGCCGAATCCGCCGAAGCAGCTAAAGCTGCAGTCAGATCACTGCAGGGGGAGTTTTCACAAAACATACACGATCTGGTCGAAAAACTCATAGAACTTCGTTTGTATGTTGAAGCATCCCTGGATTTCCCAGAAGAAGAAATCGACTTTCTTAATGATGGAAAAATCGAAACAAAACTAACCACAATAGAAACCGCACTGCAGCAGGTTTTTCGCTCGGCGCGTCAGGGAAGCCTGCTAAGGGAAGGCATGAGCGTGGTTATTGCAGGCAAACCCAATGCCGGAAAATCCAGTTTGCTCAATTCACTGGCGGGGCGTGAATCCGCCATTGTCACCGAAATTCCCGGAACCACCCGGGATGTGCTGCGCGAGCATATACAGATCGACGGTCTTCCCCTGCACATAATCGATACCGCCGGTCTCAGAGAAAGTGATGATCCGGTGGAACAGGAGGGGGTGAGGCGAGCCTGGGCAGAAATAGAACAGGCCGATCGAATCCTGCTGGTGCTCGATGACAGCCATCGAGAAAATGATCACCTGCAAATAGAAGAAAAACTGCCTCCCCATATAGGCATAACCCGCATCTATAATAAAATTGATGTATCCGGGCGAGGAGCTGAAATTCAGCAGCTGAGTCCGGCTGAAAACAGAGAGCAGGGCGCAGAGACCGCTATTGCCCTCAGCGTAAAAACCGGCGAAGGGCTCAAGCTCCTCAAAACACACCTCAAACAATGCATGGGATATGAGCAGAGCAATGAAGGTCGCTTTATGGCGAGAAGACGCCATATAGAAGCACTGGAAAATGCCGAAACAAATGTGCAAAGTGCGCGCTATAATTTAATAGAGCTTCAAGCCGGCGAACTACTGGCCGAAGAGCTGCGCATGGCCCAGCAACAACTCAGCCAGATTACCGGTGAGTTCACCTCGGACGACCTGCTGGGGCGAATATTCTCAAGTTTTTGCATTGGCAAATAAAACTGAGTTTTTAGCATTAACCCGGGATAACACCGCATGGCAAAGTATCAATTTGCAGCTTTCATATTAATGATACTGCTGGTAAGCCCCTCCAGCGCAACCCAGAACTCAACCCCGGCATACAGCCCCGATACCGGCGATAAGGCATTCGATGAATCACTGCAGCGGATCAGCAAAAAATTTGAAAAAACATCACCGGCTAAAATAAGCCGGTTCAGTGAAAAACTCTCCGAAGCGTTTCAGATACCCCAGCACAGCGTAGAAGAACTCTTCGATATATATGAGTTTACCGCCGCAGATGTACTGCTCAGCGTATCCATCGCCGATGTCAGCGGTGAACCCCTGAAAAGCGCGGCAGGGCTTTATTTTAATAATAAAAAACAGGGCTGGAAAGCGGTGCTCAAACAATTAAAAATTTATAAGGGCTCAAAAGTCTACGAGCAGATAAAAAAAGACATCACTGAGATGCAGTAAACCTGAAACAGGCATAAAAATTAATAAGATAAAATTAAAGCGGTTGTATCCACAAACTAAAGAAAAGGTTGAAAAATCAACATACCGCATAATAAAACCCAGCTTCTGTTTCGATTATGCAAGGATGTATCGCCTTAATGTCTGCCTGTGATTGTAATACATAGGCCGGTATCAGGTGCAGTGGGCCCGGCATCTGGTCTACAGCATGAGCCATTTAGTTCTCGATCTCGATTAATTCGCGTTCCCAGGCTCTGCCTGGGAACGCATACCCTGAAGCCCTGCTTCATCTGCAGCAGAGCGGCCATGAAAATGGGGTCTCTGGCGGAGCCTGGGAACCAGACTTGTTTAATCTGAATATTTCATGGCTGCAATTCTAAAAACCCCATGAAATATCCGGGTTAGAAAAATCAGGCATAAATTCAAAAAACGCCAAATCAGGCTGAAATTAGAAATTAAAGAATAATCGGGTAAATAGTCAAAAAGGGATGTTGCACACAAATATCAGACGAAATAGTATTAACAGCGGATGTTTAGCCATACTTTATATATACAAAATACAGAAAATAGCCATAATAGAGCGTTGGCGCCCCACTGCTGCCAGCTGTATTTACAGGGGGCCAGAAAAACCCGAAACACAGGGCTTTGGGGCAAACAAATGCGGACAGGAAAATACAGGTAATAATGGATAAAGACGACAAAGCAACTCGAATCAGACCGAGACCGACGAATGCCAGCAATAATAATGACGCAACGGTAATCAGATCACCCGCTCAGCGTCCCAAACCCAGCGCTTCTGAACCCGCTCAGCCATCACGGGCAGAGGCTCAAACCGGTTATAGCCCGTCCACAGAAAAAATCAAAGACGATGAAGTTGCCCTCACCCGCATAAACAACGCATTTCAGTCGCAGGACACAAGCCGGGGATTTGAACGCGCCCGTAATGATGCCAATGAGGCACTGCATTCAAATAAAATCATACTCAATAAACGCTTTGTGCTGGAATCCACCCTGGGTTCCGGCGGCATGGGTACCGTGTACCGGGCACAGGACTTACGCAAAGTCGAAGCCAATGACCTGAAACCCTATGTGGCGGTTAAGGTGCTGAACACCGATTTTCAGAATCACCCCGATGCCTTTGTTACCCTGCAGCGCGAAGCTTCACGCTCACACACCCTTTCACACCCCAATATCATCACGGTTCACGATTTCGACCGGGACGGCAATGTTTTCTATATGACCATGGAACTGCTCGAAGGTCAGGGTCTGGAAGTGGTGTTGCGCAATGCCAAAGATGTGGGCCTGCCGGTGGACGAAGCACTCAGCATTATCAATGATTATTGCACCGCACTTGAATACGCGCATCAGAAAAACATCATCCATTCTGATATTAAACCGGGCAATATATTTATAAGCAAAACCGGAGCCAAGGTACTGGATTTCGGCATCGCCCGGTTTACCGCAGAGTCACAGGTGAAAAATGACTTTGATGCCGGTTCATTAGGTGCCATGACACCCGCCTATGCCAGCCTGGAAATGCTGCAATACAAACCGCCCACCCCCAGCGATGACGTATTTGCCGCAGCGGTGATCGCCTATGAACTGTTTACCGGCACACACCCCTATAACAGAAAATCCGCCGATCAGGCACTGGCAGAAAAGCTCAAGCCAAAACGCATCGATGGCCTCAGTAAACGACAGTGGAAAGCCCTGTCAAATGCATTGCAGCTCAAAGGCAGTGATCGCACACCCTCGGTGCAACAGTTTCTTGATGAATTACTGTTAAAGAAAAAAGTACCCATATTCAAAATAACCAGCCTGATTTTTCTGATTGCACTATCCTGGTTCGGTTACGAAATGTATTTCGTGCCGAATGAACTGACCACCGTACTCAATAAAACACTCAGCAAAGCAAAAGAATGCTACGCGGCTAAAAATTACAACTGTGCCATCGACAGCTCAAAAGCCGTATTAAAAATGGAGGCCAATCATAAAGAAGCCAGTGTGCTGCTGAAAAAATCAGAAGCCGATTTACTGAGCCTTAATATTAATACCTTAAATGCCGCGGCAATAAAATGCATAGAAGAGAAAACAGACCTCAACTGTGCAAATAAAAAGCTACAGCGGCTTATTAATATTGCTGCAGGCGCATCTGAGGTTGAGCAGCTGAAACAACGCATCGCGGCAAAACAAACCGAACTGTTTATAAGCCGTAAAATGAAAGCCGCGAATAGCTGTATGAGTCAGAAACAATACAGTTGTGCAGTGCAGAACGCAGATGAAATACTCGCCATAGATGCCTCCCATCAACCAGCGAAACAACTGGCAGACAGTGCCCGTTCAAAAATTTCACAACAGCAGCAGGCAACCTCAAAAAACAATAAAATATTTAATACCCGTCTAAAAAAAGCCAATGCCTGCTTTACGCGCAAAAATTATGAGTGCGCCAGCAAAAATGCAAAACTGGCTCTGCAAAATAAACCCGGTAATAGCAAAGCAGAAACGTTATACCAGAAATCGAATTATGCTATGATCCGACAGGCTGAAAACCTCGAAAGAGCCAATAATGTGCTCAAACAGGGTCAGCAGTGTTTTGAACGTAAAAACTACAGCTGCTCAATTGCAAAATCCGAATCGGCGCTGGAGTTTGTGCCGGGTCATAAAGGTGCCATTCGACTGAAAAACAAAGCAAAAAACGAAATTAAGAAGTTAAAACAATCATTAATCATCAATTAAAATATATGGAGAAACTGATGAAAAAATATAAAATACGCGCCCTGCTGGTCACAGCATTATCAGTAAGTTTAATGACAGGGTTTGGTTTTGGTGATCTGACAAAAAACATATTGCCGGATACAGATAAATGCAAAGGCAAATCAGCATCCGAACGTAAAAAATGTGAAAAAGATGAAAACCTGAAATCAGTGGGCAAAGTGGCTGTAATTGCAGGTGCAGCGGCACTGATCTATGAAATGACCGTTGGCTTTAAAACAGAGCAAACCTCAAGTGATTCTAAAGTGATTAGCAACTACAAAAAGAAACACAAGTCATTACCCAATGCACCACTGGTAACACAATATAAATCCAGCCTGAAACCCGGTGAAGTCGTTAAAGTAGGCAAAGAAGTCCTGATTGTTTCCTCTCTGGAAGTTGTACCGAGCAAAAAAAGCAACAAGGTCAGCATACAGGAAAAAATCTCCATCTATGATAATGAAGATAACTCAAAAGTACTTAAAACCTTAACGAAAGATGTGAACAGCAAAACTAAAAAAAGTGGCGCTTTCAAAAATGAGTTCAGGTTTACATTACCTGTAGGTATGCCACAGGGCGTTTACCCGATCAAAACCGTTGTGGTACTGGACAAAAAAGACCAGAAGCCCGTTAAAAACAAAATGCAGCTGGTATTAGAAATCAATGCGCATGACGAATACAGAATAGTGGCCCTGAATACTTACTAAGTATAACCACTCATTAAAACGTCAAAAAAGGGCCCTCAGAATGAGGGCCCTTTTTTTCTTTCGAATATGAAATAAGCCGCCGCTCACTTTAAACCTGGAAAATATCACAGTTTACATATTTGCGTTTATTTGCGTTACTCGCGCATTCTTTTATCCTGTTCCCGGGCTCTGCCTGGGAATGCATACCGCAAAGCTCTGCTTTAAAAAACAAGCCTTAAATCTCAAACGTCGGGTGGGTATTCAGAAAAAACCGGCAGCTCATCCGAACAGGACCACTCAGCTCGTGAGTCCCAGAAAATACGCCCCTGTGGAGAAACCGGCGGTTCACTATCCAGAGAGCCGGCGGGAATTAAAACCGCATCTAATTGCGGCACCACCCGTGGCATGGGTGAACCGCAGTTTTTACAGAAACAGTTAAAAAATCGTTCAGCTTCAGCTACCTTAAAACGTTGCAGCTTATCTTTGCCTTCAGTCCAGCTAATGCAGGTATGGGGTGATAACAATAAATTACTCGCATGCCCTGTGCCCGTCGCCTTTCGGCAGCGCTGGCAATGGCAGTGATAAAAACGCTTAGTTTCACCCTGCACCTCATACTTTACAGCACCACATAAGCAGCTGCCCTTGAGTTTAATTTTTGACATTAGATTCCCCTGTTATTTAAACCTGGTTTACAGATTAAACGCCTATTTTAACTTAGATGCCCAGATCGCAATTTTATGCTTCATCGACTTCTGAGAAATCTGGTCTTCCGGAATAGGCTGAATCACCTTATCATGTACCAGCAAACGATAAATATACTCAATTTTTTCGCTGGCGGAATCCGTCGGCTCAAACTCAACGACCCCTCGGCCTTCCCCGTACTTTACACCTTCGATAATCGCTTTTTTTAATAGTTCTTTTTCATTTTTAAGTTTTTTCATAATGGCTCCAGCGGTTAACCCCATAACGGGAAGGGCCCTAACTAATTTGAAATTGATCCTGTAAATAAGCCATCACATCGTCATGTGAACCCTTAAAAACAACCCGATGATTTTTCTTACTGAACTGATAATCATACATCGGGTCATAATAGTCAACCAGCAGGCTCTGAATCCACAGCCGATGAAAATCCGTATCCCCCCGTGAGCGGTGCCGCTCAATGGCATGACCTAATAAACCCTTAAACTCCTTATAACGCACCCCGCCCAGGCGCCGTTCAATTTTATCAACGGCCTGTTTTAATTGCGCAGCCCATTTAAAAAAACCTTCTTCCACAGAGTAAAATTGCTGGTGTTCCGCCAGTGACTGAACAATATATTCCTCAAAGGTGTTCTCAACTCGTTCTTCAACACTGGCTTCAAGCTGAATAAGCGGCGCTTGCTGCATTTTTTTATACAGCGATTCAGGTATTCGACGTGAGCCAATATTAGGTGCTTCATCTTCAAACACCAGCGTTATAACTCCACGGCTGCGGTGTTTAAGCAATTCAATCGACAGTTGATTTTCAATATTAATCTGTGAAGGCTGAGGGCTCACATGCTTGCCAAAAACCGACCCCCGGTGATGCAAAATCCCCTCCAGATCAATTTTTTGCGTCAGCTTATTTAACAGCAACGTTTTACCAATACCGGTGCGGCCACCTAAAACAATCGGCTTAATTTGCGAGCTGGAAACATCAATCTCATCAATTAAAAAACGCCGCATGGCCTTATAGCCACCCTCAACTCGTGGAAACTCAATGCCGTTGTGTTCATAAATCCATTGCTGTGAGAGCTTTGAGCGCATGCCGCCGCGAAAACAGTACAGTACTCCCTCAGGGTGTTGCTCAATAAATTCCACCCAGTGATTAATTCGCGCTGCCCTCACCTCGCCCTGCACCAGCGAGTGGCCAAGCTTAATCGCTTCATCCTGCCCCATATTTTTATACTGAATACCAATGGCCTGGCGTTCTTCATCATTAATGAGCGGAAAGTTTTCACTGCAGGGAAAAGCCCCCATACTAAACTCAACCGGTGCGCGTACATCCAGCAGGGGGGTATCCGTTAAAAATAACTGGCGGTAATCATTAATCAGGGGTAATGCCATAATAATCTTAATTCGCTGTTTAATTTATTACATCGTTCATCAGGCTGCACATCAAGCAGCTCATTATTCAATGCGAATAAGCGGTGATGATGGATCACTGTCCGCTGCCACCAGTTTACCTAAAGCAGACAGCTTAAGCCCCAGCTCAGCACAGAATGAAACAAACGCATCGGCAGAATCGTTTTCAACCGCAACCAGCAGTCCACCGGAGGTTTGCGGATCACACAGAATTTTTTTCTGTAAATCACTCATCTCGCCTAACTTATGCCCGTAACTGTCAAAATTGCGCTGTGCTCCCCCGGGCGAACAACCCAGTGCAATATAGTTTTCAACCTCAGCCAGTTTCGGTACCGCATGATAATCAATAACCGCATGTACATGGCTGCCCTCACAAACCTCAACTAAATGCCCCATTAAACCAAATCCGGTGACATCCGTCATGGCGCTAACATAAGGCAGCCGGGCAAACTCGGCACCGGGTTTATTTAACTGGCACATAGTCTCCGGTGCAATGCGCTTATGGGCATCTTTTAATAACTTCTTTTTTTCAGCCGTGGTTAAAATACCAATACCCAGTGGTTTGGTTAAAAATAACCGGCAACCGGCCTTCGCCTGATCATTGCGTTTTAAATGGGCATTATCAACCTGGCCCGTCACCGCCAGTCCGAATATCGGTTCCGGTGCATCAATCGAGTGCCCCCCCGCCAGCGGAATACCCGCCAGCTTACAGGCATGGCGGCCGCCCTCAATAACCTGCGAGGCTACCTCGGCGCTGAGCTTACTGATGGGCCAGCCGAAAATTGCAATCGCCATCAGCGGCGTGCCCCCCATGGCGTAAATATCACTAATGGCATTAGTCGCCGCAATCTGCCCGAACTCAAACGGGTCATCCACAATCGGCATAAAAAAATCCGTGGTGCTCACCACAGAGCTGCCATTGCCCAGATCAAAAACCGCAGCATCATCTTTGGTATCATTACCCACCAGTAAACGGGGGTCAGAAAAGACGGGAGAGGAGGTGTGTAAGATTTCTTCGAGAAGTCCGGGGGCTATTTTACAGCCGCAGCCAGCCCCATGACTGTATTCAGTCAGTTTAATTTTTGTCATTGTTATCCACTTAGCGTTCAATAGGCTAAAAAATGCAGTTTACTATAAATGCGGGCATAAATCCTTAGTGGCGATATAACCAGGGGCTTATCTCTGAGAGCCGTGCTGATTTATAAAAATAAATCGAGAATAGACAAAATCGGCATATCCCGGGCAGGACCAGGTGCAGTGGATTCGGCAGAACGATAAAGCAATTTTTCAGGAAAGAACAAAAGAAAAGTGACGGGGCAGTTTTGCGGCTATAGTGAGTTAGGCTTGGCGAGTGACGGGCTGGTACAGCGATGATTTATTTGATCCAGGAAACCATAAAAACAGACGTCAAAATATGAGTTTTCCCTCAAATCATACTAAAGTGTATTTGAGCATACTATTAAAAGACAGGCCGTGCACCACCAGGTGAGTGCCTGCTTAATTATTATCCAGGAGTGGCAATGACAACACATGAAACCCTGCGCAGAGCATTCCGCTTATTGATCATTGCATCAATACTAACGACGGGTGGTGCGGTGCTCTATGAAAATGAATACGTTAATAGCGGCATTCGAACATCAGGCGAAATAATGGCATTTAAAAGAAAGGCCTATAGCTCAGCCCAGGGTGATGCCATAGAAATGGAAATCAGATATACTGTGAATAAAGAACAAAAAATATTTTACAGCAGCAGAAATGTTATTGAACAGATAATGGCAACCTATAAACCCGGTGATACAGTTCCCGTGGTTTATAATCCAGACAGGTACCCGGAAGCTAAAATAGGTAATCTACAGCATCTTTATCAAATTACTTTGATATTTATAATATTATGGCTGGTATTTTGTATTGGACTGATAATTGCCTGGCGCAGAAATTTGGCGGAGAATGATAATTGAATAGCGTGTAAAGAGAGATTTGTCGGGGTTATCTCAGAAAAACAAAAACTTGACACAGAGCCACAGAGAAAAACATTTAATGGGTTTTAAATTCATCGGCTGAATGTTTTCATTTACCGCATCAGCCCTAATCGGTTTTCATTCCCTATGGAACCTGCTGAGAATCGTATAGCCGCAGAAACAAAATCACATCCCTGTGATTTTGAATCATAATAAGACCGGATGACGTATCCGGACAGCTCAGCAAACAAATTGACTAATCAACCGGTTTAAAGGGACACTAAAATTTTCATAACGATTTTCAGGTATTCACATCGGTTTTTTGATGAGAACGAGCGAAAAAAGGCGGAATTTATTTTCTTACTTTTTTATTGCACAAGACTAAAAGCACCGAAGCACACAGAAACACAGCATTTCTTAAGAGGGTGTAACTAACCTCCATGTCCCTGCATCAAACATCTCCGCTCAAATCCCGATGCAACAAATAAACCCCGGGGCGCAAACGAAACAAAAATCGCGTATGGCTCATACTGATCTGCCCCGGCTCAATCGTCGCCGCAGGTAAAAACGAATCGGCATACTGCGTGGTAATGTCCGAAAAATACATTTTAAATTCCTTCAATGTCACAATATAACCCTGCGACTCTAACGAGCCCAGCTCACCGCACATCACCGCCGCAAGAAACCGTTGCTTTAAAGTGGGCGGTTCATCCCCGGCAGGCGAAGCATCCGGCAAGCAAGGTTCCGTCTGGCGCAGCTCCCCCCGGCATTTCATTGCGGCCATTTTCATTTCGGCTATATAAAGGGGTAAAAATTTATTCTCCGTCA
>UOFI01000199.1_pt1 | contig 122987 bp, 110 predicted proteins | sample 1988361 | NCBI WGS metagenome assembly UOFI01 (sample SAMEA4712194, study PRJEB27164) | hydrothermal vent metagenome | biome: marine basaltic hydrothermal vent biome; feature: marine hydrothermal vent; material: mineral | place: Pacific Ocean | collected 2011-06-14/2011-07-23 | depth 1689 m
ACGAAAGACGAAAGACGAAAGACGAAAGACGAAAGACGAAAGACGAAAGACGAAAGACGAAAGACGAAAGACGAAAGACGAAAGACGAAAGACGAAAGACGAAAGACGAAAGACGAAAGACGAAAGACGAAAGCCCCCATCAGCATTTCGAGTTAAAAAGCCTGTTTTACCCCCTGAAAACCATTAAAAACCCGGTATAAGTCGCATTTTTAGCGGGTTTTCACAAAATTGGCGCGAAATGATCATCGACTGGCGCACATAGCCCCGCCCTACATCAATCATTCACATAAGCTTTAACCATCATCCCACAACGATGGAGAGCAGTAATGGAAACTCAATATAAATATAACAGAGCAACTATTAGTGAATCAGTTTCATTTATTGGTGTTGGTTTGCACACCGGTAAAACGACTCAGGTCACACTTAAGCCCAGTGTAGACAGGCGGGGTATATATTTTGTTCGTAAAGATGTAAGCCCTGGTACCGGTGTTATTGATGCCATGTGGTACAACGTATCTGACACCACACTGTCGACTAATTTGAGTAATGAATTTGGTGTATCGGTTCATACCGTTGAACATCTGATGTCTGCGCTTAGAGCAACCGGTATTGATAATATCAAAATAGAAATAGACGGGCCTGAAGTGCCTATTATGGACGGGAGTGCCGAAGTATTTGTTAAAACCATACAGGGTATAGGTAAAAGCTACCTGGCAAAACCCAAAGAAGCCATTTGGGTAACACAGCCTATTGTTATAACGGAAGGTGATAAATTTGCCATATTGATGCCGCATTCAGTTCCACAGGTTACTGTATGCATTGATTTCCCTGATACTGTGATTGGCTCGCAATGTTATTCATTGAAAATGGAAGGTGACAACTTTGCCGATGATGTTGCCTATGCCAGGACATTTGGTTTTTCAGAGCAGATAGATGCACTTAAAAAACAGGGTCTGGTACAGGGCGGTTCATTGATCAATGCTGTTCTGGTTGATGGTGAAACCATTATAAACCCGGAGGGGCTGAGAGTCGAAAATGAATTTGTCCGTCATAAGGTGCTTGATGCGGTTGGTGATATTGCACTGGCAGGTGTTCCTGTTATTGGTCATTATTATGCTTATAAAGCAGGTCATGAACTGAATAATAAGTTGTTGCAGAAAGTGTTCAGTGAGCCTTCAAGCTGGTCAAGAATGAACCTTAAAGATGGCGAGGATGAATTTTCAAATATCGAAGACATGCATGTTGATAACTACAGTGAGCTGGCAGAAAAACCACTGGATGCTGTATCAGTAAAGAAGATTGCTTCGATATAAACCGTGTGGGTGATTCCTGGTAGCTTATTTGATATCAATATCCTCCAAAATTACTCTGGAGAAGCTACCGGGTTTTTTAAATTTTTGATATACTCAATAGAGGTAACCTTAACTAAGTAGAGGTTAAAATGTTGAAAATTACAGAAACAGGTGAAAACCGTTTAGATATTGAGTTGAGTGGTAAATTAGATGCCAGATCAATGGAAATAGCATTAGACGAACTTGTTACTACATCAGAAAACATAGAAAACGGGTGAATGTTGTATACTATTATTGATTTTAAGATACCAACACTCAGCGCAATTGTTATTGAATTCTCTGCCTGCCTTCTATGCTTGGCCTTATGAAAAAATATTCTCGCACAGCAGTACTGACGGATAAAATATGGTTGCAAAAAAGTGAGTGAGTTTGAGGGAAGTTTGTTTCCTGGCCTGAAATTAAAGCATTTAACCTTGATCAGAAAGAAGAGGCTGAATCCTGGTTATCTGAGCAAATAGTGCACTAGAAAAAATAACTGTATTATCGAGATTGTAAGTAGCTCTGTATGTTCTGTATTCGCCATATTGGAATAGCCTTGTCATTTTCTGTATGTAAAGAGTGAGTTCGCATTTTTTTATTATTTCAATTAGCTCCCCCTCTGTGTCAGGAGATGCCTGATATATTGCCAGTCAGATGATATTATCAGGTTTTTTTTATGGTATAATCTTTTCAGATATCCTGTTTTATTAAATCAAAGAGTATTTTTATTGATGAATATGTCTGTTAAAGCGGCTCTTATTTCAGCCCTTGTTTTTCCAGGTGCAGGACATTTTTTTTTGAAAAAATACATTTCTGCTGCTTTACTAACCTGTGCTTCTGCCGGAGCATTGTATTACCTGGCCTTTAAAATTTTTGAAAAAGCGTTACTAATATCTGAGCAGATACAGAGTGGAGAGATTCCACTGGATGTTGTGGCAATTTCTGAACTTATTTCAAAACCATTACCGGGCTCTGAAGCCCAGGCATATAATATTGCTCTGCTGGTCCTGCTTATTTCCTGGTTAATTGGCATTGCCGATTCCTATAGAATTGGCCATTCGCAAAAAAACGACAGCTGACGCTAAATTCTTACAAAGGGCAGGCCAACACAGAGCGCGCGGTATTACTCAGATACCGCTGTTTTTATAGCAATGGAGGCTTGCTGTCTCAGCCAGATTTTGTCATAAATAGCTGGTAGTAGCAGACCCAATTCAGGCACCCTATAAATAGTGTGTTGTATTTTCTGTAAATGGGCTGAAAATTTACGCATATCAACTATAGTTTCTAGTAGATTAAAAACTATTCATTTACTTATTGGGTTCACATTAGCGATGTATGAATATCGCTATGTAAATCAATGACTTATTAAGTGGGCAGTATTGTTACGGGTTTCAGGGCTTAAACAGTATGTCTGCATGACTTTATTAAAAATATCTCAGGTTATGGCGAAATTAAATACACAGCCCCCTTTTGTTGTTTCGGCTCTATTGGCTGGCAGGCTCTATCGAATGCTTGAAACAACGAAAGTTATGCGGGTGAGCTCGAGTAATGCCAAATGCATTTCTATAAGAGGGGGGGTGAAAACCGCGGGTTTTAAGCCGATAACAGATTTTATTAGCGAAATGGCAAAAGATACGATATCAATATCATCACAGATTAATTTCATTGCACTGTCGTTTTCCAGAACGGCTGTCAATGAGATACGTACAGTTATTGCTTTAGACAGTTATAAGGGTGTGATAGAACGGCTGGATGATCAGTCGAAAACTGAACGTCTTTTGGTGTTAACCCATTCAATACAGGAAAAAGTCGATGCGCTAAAGGCAGAGCAAAGTAACTATTGTAAGTTATTAAATGTTTTATTTGATGAAATATCTCAGCGCATACGAGCCGCAAAGATTATTGTAACAAACTCTCGAACTGAAGCATCGAGGGCTGGGGAGTATAAGGCAAACCTGTTTGCAATAGCCGATGATCTGCAAAGTTGCAGCGAGAGTATTGCATGTGAAATTAAAGTTTGTAGAAATTATCTAGACGATCTTTCAAACATGACGGGATAAAAATGAAATCAACCGTAATTTACAATGGAAAGTATAAATGGATTGCATTTGGGCGTGATCCGGATAAACCAGAAAAAATTATTGACACAAATCAATATATGATTGTCGATGGCCACCGGGCATTGTTGATGGACCCAGGAGGGATAGAGATATTTTCATCAATGCTTGCGTCTGTATTACGGCATACTGAAATCGACCATATAACGGATCTATTCGCATCACATCAGGACCCGGATATTATTTCATCTCTGGGGTTATGGGATCAGGCATTACCGGATGCAACACTGCATTCGCCCTGGATATGGGAAGGCTTTATCAGGCACTTTGGATTGAATTCAATTAAATACAATGCAATACCGGATGAAGGGCAGGCGTTAAATTTAAATAACGCCAAAATTACCTTTATACCCGCGCATTATTTACATTCTTCGGGTAATTTTCATATTTATGATGAACAGGCAAAGATACTAATGAGCGGTGACGTGGGTGCTGCACTGGAGCCCGAGGGTGCATCAATGTACGTTGATGATTTCGACGAGCACATCAGTAAAATGGAGCTTTTTCATCAGCGGTGGATGCCTTCAAACAGGGCTAAAAACGACTGGATAAACAGGGTTAGAAAGCTGGATATCGAGTATATGGCACCGCAACATGGGCGTATATTTAAAGGTGAAAATGTCAGATTGTTTCTCGACTGGTTTGAAAAGCTGGATGTGGGAACAGCTGTAAAGTAAATATTGCGAAGTTTTCACGTGTTCTCGTTAATATTTAGAGCTGTCTCTCAGGTTGTTTCTGTATTTGAAATAGAGTCAAAGGGTTTTGATATTATCTATTTTTGAATGAGTGTAAGGCCTGGTATGTGTTATTTATCTGACCCCTGTATTGCTTTTCTGTCTTATATCATAAAACAAAAATATAATGAATTGCTAATATATTCTGTTGTTATTAATTGTAACAGCAGAATAAAAATTAATGTTCTTTGATGAGGCCGGCAGAATATATCGGCAGAGTATATCAAGCTAAGGTGATGATCTTAGTTATGAATAAGATGCCAGATAAATTTATTTAACACGGGGTGGGTTTTATGATTAGTTTAGGTTAATTGTTACTGCATTTATGAAATTCACTGATATAATTGCTTTCTTCATCGGTGGTATATAAAAATATATTCAGGCTATGGCAGCGATACATCATATAGATAATGAGAAAAAAATACTACTGACAATCTGGGAAGGTCCTGCGCTTGATATCGAACTTATAAAATCGGTTAAAAATTATCAGGAAGAAATTCAAAATAACCCAGATTATGCTGAATATAACGAAGTGGTTGACTTTTCAGATGTTACCAGCATTAAGCTAACGACAGAAGGCATTAAAGGCCTTGCAAATATAGCCTCTTTAACGGATAAAAAACAGGAGTATAAAAAACTTGCTCTGATTGTAAGCTCAAACCTGGCTTTTGGTTTTGCCAGAATGTACGAAGCATACCGAGGGTTTTCCAGGTATTCTGTTAAAGAAGTCAGGGTATTTAAAAGCAGGGGAAAAGCTTTTGAATGGATTGAAAAAAACTGAAATATCCGGCTCATTAATTTAAAGTGATTATAGTTTTTTTTGCTTTAGTTTCCGGCTGTAATTTTGATTTGTAGCCTGGATGGAGTGCAATATAATCCGGGAAATACTGACAGCGCTTCATAGGTGTTCTTTTTTGTTCAATATGCGTTAAGATTTTAATATATATGGGGAATTAATCTCCATGAGTGTTTTACGTATTCTTTGTAGTCTGGGAATGACTTCATAAGATAAATCTCTTCAAGCTGAATCGCTTTTAAAACATAAAATAAACCGATAATTGCGCATATAAGAACCGGTCCGGAGGCACTCGAGATAGCCAGGCCAAAACTTACATACAGGTTGTAGAGGTAGATGGGGTGGCGAATATTTTGATATGCGCCATGGGTTATAATCTTAAATGGCATATATGCTTCAAACAACGGTGAATAATTGTCTCCGAGGTTTAAAAATGCTTTTTCAAGTTTATAATATCCATATAAGACAAAACCGGCCCCTAATAAAGGAGTGAAAGCAGGTGTGTTTATTTGCAGCAATAAACGGGCGTTAATCCAGTAGCCTGAAAGGGTTAATAGCATGGCGGATACAAACAGCATTTTACTTAGATTTGCGAAAGCAGGTATAGACGGTGCCGGCGTTTTATCCCGGGCATATTTTTTATTAGCCCTTTTGTGAGTATAAGCGAAACTCATTCTGAGGAAAACGCCCATAATAATAATGCTGCAAATTGCAGCAATTATAAATTTCACATTGGCATCAGGTAGATAGCTGCTGAGCACAGTATAGCTCCACTGAAAAAGGCGAACAGGCAGTATTTTAATATATTGCGTTTTATACCACTTATTAGCATCGGATTATTAAATGGGTCAAGGCTATTGTGAGCGCGCAGCACTTTCCATTCATTATTTACACGCTTAAATATGACGGTCCAGTTGTTTGTAAAGTCATATTGCTGACCATTACTGTCTATTAACGTGTTTTTAGCATTACCGCTGGCTATTGCTGTGTCATCAGTAAATAATGTAGGAGAAGGGTTAAGCTGAGTTGTAAAACTGCCGTTGCCAACCATGTTCTTTCGGGTTAGATCCCACTGCTGTTTGAATGAGTCAAAATCGCTGAATGATTTATCAGTGAAAGAAACAAATGAAAAATCAGGATGTGTAAAAGGCCTTATATCTTCAATCGTATTGTTTTTGACGGCTTTTTCAAAAATGGCCTGAAGCTCTCGAAGTTTATCACGCTCAGCATTGTGCCCGTTCTGTTCTTCTGTCATTTGCCTGTCCTCATTTGTTTTCTTCATTAATTACTGTCGTTGATTTTTACCACTAATTTCTATTACTAATCTCTGTAGCTAATCGTTATCATTTGTTTTTCGGGTTTATTTTTCTGTTTTGTTTTCCCCGGATTAACATTTACGGGCGCATGAAACAGTAAAAATACCGTTGTCATCAGCCGCTGTATTTAACTTTCTAAAGCCGGTTGATTCTACCAGTAGGTCCATTTCTCTCTGAATTCTTCTGCGCATAACCCATCTGTCGCCATTTCGATTGTTTAATACACGACCGATCATTTCAATCTGCGGGTGCCATGGTTGACCGGTGTAGATTAAATAGCCACCCGTTTTTATTGTTTTATAAAGCTGACTGATAGCCCGCTGAACCTGCAGGTTGTTATCATATAGCTCAAACAGTCCAGAGACAATAATAACATTCGGTAGCTGTTCTGAATTAACGATGTGAGCATCTAAGGTGAAGGCATCATGATTTGTAAAGCTTGTATCTGTAGCCTTATAGTCTACCGCAATTTTTTTTGCAAGTTGCAGTGAGTTATTGTCATTGTCGTTTAGCTGCAGGCTTACCGGGAAAGGCATTTCCTGTTGTGTCTCAAACAAATATCGTCCGGGTCCGGAGGCAATGTCCAGTATGATGGGATGAATGCCGTCTTTATTGAGTAGCTGCAGAGTACCGATGAGTGTTTTTTTTAAATTCTCTTTGCGGGTTCTGATACCGCGCCAGCCCACTGAGTTTAAATAAATTCGATCAATAATTCGCCCGAGAATGTTGTTTCCCGTGGACTGGTTGCGATAAATGTAATCGAGTGAAAGGCCTGAGTCGAAGCCGTATTTCAGGCCGGTAGATATACCCTGGCTTAGTTTACCAGCCATTTTAAGCATAAACCTGTAGCAGGAGTAGTAAATGTGTTCTACAGGCGCTGGATTTGCGCTTAGTTTTTTGTGTTCTTCAACGGTATGGCTGCGTGCCTCAGGTATTACAGCGGGTAAGTGTGCTGTGATATCCTTAAAACGGTTCTGAATAAAGTTCTGACAATGAGTGATTAGCTGTTGCTGGTCTTTTTCATGGAATATGGCATGTCTAAAATTAGCGAGTACAATATGCTCTCTGGTAGAACTGGATATACCGTTAATAAATTTTTTATGAAGTTTATTGTCTACAATATAGTCTTTTTCTGCAGTTATAACCAGAACGTCTGTTTCAAAATCTTTAAGCCTGTTAAAGCAGTTTTTAATATTGCTAAATAAGGTTATGAGTATATTGACACCGATTTTTTTAGTGATTAATTTGTCATCATCATAGGCCCGTGCTTCGTCTTTGTCTCGGGTGAGTAAACCGGAACGGACATAGCTGGTGACAAATAGCTTATCTGAAAATTTGCTGGCCAGCTTTAAAAAGCCAAGCGCAAATGGAATATACAGTTTTATAGAAAATGCCGGTGCGCCAAGAATACAGCCTTTTATGCCAGGTCCGTAGTTCAGTATCCAGCTCACAGCGATAACAGAGCCAACGCTGTTTGCGACCAGAATGCTATTTGCAGGGTTAGTATGAAACGTATGTCTGATGTGTCCTACAAAGCTGTTCAGATCTTTGACCCATGCTTCAAAATTCTCGGCCCATGCTCTGTCTCCTTCTGAATGGCCATGACCACGCAGATCCATGGCAAAGCACCAGTAGTTATTCTGTGAAATCTTATCAGCAAAAGGTATAACCCGAGCAGAGTGTTCGTGCCCACGGTGTAGGAAAAACAGGGCGTTGTCGGTCGGCTCTTGCGGCTCTTTATATCGATAGAACAGATTAAGGCCATCAGCTGTGCGAAACCGTCCTTCTTTCCATTGCGGCAAAGAGTGTCTCCTAGGTGTTAATATTTATGGGTAACAGGGTTAAGCTTAGGCCGAACCCCGGTGCAGTCAAGATTAAACTATCAATGCGATCAAGTAAACCACCATGCCCCGGGAGAGATGTGCCGGAGTCTTTAACATTGGCCTGACGTTTTAAATATGAGATGTGCAGGTCCCCAATAATGCCAAGAATAGCGATAAACGCACCAATTAATGCGGCAGATATCCAGCTTACACTGATGATATAAGGCAGGGCGATAATATTGAAAATCACTGTTAAGACTATTCCTCCAATAGCGCCTTCAATCGTTTTGTTTGGGCTCAACCCTGGGGCAAGGGCTGTGCGCCCCAGAGTTTTCCCTGATATATACTGAAAAATGTCATTAGCAGCTGAAATAAAAAATAAATATAAAATGATTAATGTTGAGTCAAAGGCTATCGGGTTGCTTTTGTGCATAATGAGTTGAATGGAAAAAATAGATGTGATGCATAATACAAGTAATAGCGGTGTTTTTAATCGTTTTGATGAGTATAAGGTTTGAGTTAAAACTGAAAACAGAAGTATCAGAAAGGGTAAAGAAAAATATATAAATTGATATTCAGGAAAAGCAGCTGTTATTGCGTGATAGCCAGTGAGTGCAGAAATAAAGGCCAGTATAATTATGCTATTGAGTTGCAGGTTTAATAATTTAGAAACCTCAAATGCAGCCCAGCAGGTGAGGGTGTATACGAATGCGGTGACAACCCAGCCACCGCTGTAAAATACTGCAATGCAGATAGTGCAGATAAGCCACCAGGTGCGGACACGTATTCGATTGTTTCTGGATTCTGCCGTGTTTTTTGTAACAAACTGATACTGAGTTATTGTGTTTGCAAGCAGCAGCAGTAAAATAATCGATAATATCAGAAGGTTCACAGCGGTGCTTTCATCTCTGTAATCGTCATGCGGTTATGAATGGTGGTAATGGCGAGAGTGATACCTGCAATGCTGTAGATATAAAAAACTGTCGCGTTAGAGGGGTAAATAAATAAAATGATAGCCAGCAGACCAAGATACAAGGCTTTGTCACTCTTACTAAAGGGGCCACAATAAGGTCGAACGCCTGTTGCCTGGTGTACTGCAAGGGCGGTGAATTCAGATATCAGGCTCAAAATAATGAGTAACCACCATATTTCAGCTGAAACCGGCAGTAGCGTGGTGAACGCACCGAATAAAGCCAGATCAGAAATAATATCACACACTTCATTTATGACCGAGCCGATAGCGGACTGTGTTTCTGTTGCTGTTGCAATCATTCCATCGAGGGCATTAAGCGCCATGCGAATCAGCAAAAACAGGGGTAAAAAAAGCATGAAGAGCGAGCTGGAATTATTTGCAGATATTATGCCCGCATATATAAGGCATAAAAAGCACGTGAAAAGTGTGAGCTTGTTTGCTGTGATTCTGTACCGAATAAACCCGTCTCGCAGGGGGGTAAGTAACATCTGAAAGCGAGGTTTGAGTGAGTATGTACTAATATTCAGAAAATAGCCTTATTTATGAATCTGCTGTGGAGTCGGTTGGTCTGGGCAGGGTGTTTTAGCCTCGCGCCTGTTGCTTGTATGACTATATCACATCAAAATATGAAGGATTCAATTAGATGATTTGGCCACCCAGCGTGAACGGCTTCTTAAGGCATGTTGTAGGCAACAGGAGAATTTTTTGAGTCGCATTTAATCGAAGTGATATTTAACAGGTTTAAAACTGAACTAATCAGTTGGGGACCATAAAGAGTGCCTCTGGGCGTGCCCATGTTGATAATTATGGGGCGTAATTCAAAAGAGCGCGAATGGCGAGTCCTTCGCTGACGCGCAGGGATGCACTAATATCGCGGTTGCAGGACGCAAAGGAGCGATGCTTTGATATAGTCAGGTGGTGCTCCCATGTATGCTCCGGGGGGGGCATACATGGGGCAATTCAGGGTGTAGCACCATCACCCAACGGGTGACTGCACTTAGTGGGAATAACGGGCATTCTCAAATATTTACGGTGTATTTGTGGGGGTAACTGATTAATTCAAGATCAAGCAGAGCTTCAGGGTATGCGTTCCCAGGCAGAGTCTGGGAACGAGGTTTAATGTCGGCTGCAAATTTAAAAAGTAACTCTTTTAAAGTGGCCACTCAATGCTATATTGCAATAAAGTGTCTTTCAGTATTAGGCAGCGGGTTGATTTGTGAGGTAGATCACACTGTGTGTTTGCAGTATATTTTCATGATAGTTAAACAGTAATGGATAATGTCTGTTTGTTAACATTCTACCGGCTTATGCTGCTGGCAGTGATGCTTGTTTGTGCAGGAGGCTGCGCTTATAAGAAAAATATTGATGGCCTGGTGCAGGACAACAAGCTGATGAAAAGTAATCATCAAAGCCCGTCTTTTAGTCATTTTATATTATCAAACCAGCAATATTACTCACAAAATAAATCAGTTCTGTATGTCTTTATTGAGGGCGATGGGTTGCCATGGCGTACGCGCACTCAGATTTCAGCAAATCCCGACCCTGTTTACCCTCTGGCTTTAGACCTGATGTCACATAACAGGTATCCGAGTATTTACCTGTCACGCCCCTGCTACTGGCTGCGAGATGAAAGCTGTAATTATGAGCTCTGGACAAATAAACGTTATTCTAAGCAGGTTGTTGAAAGTATGCTTTATATTCTGGATGAAGTGTCAGAAGGGTTTGAAAGCATCACCCTGGTCGGTTATAGCGGAGGCGGGGCATTAGCTGCCCTGATGGCTAATTCAGCAGGCAAAATTACACGACTGATTACACTGGCGGGTAACCTTGATCACCTAAAGTGGACCAGGCAGCACGGCTATACCCCCCTGAAGGACTCTTTAAATCCTTTTGAATATACATTGCCTTCAACCGTCGAGCAGTATCATTTTGCGGCGGAGAATGACAAAAATATCTTGCCGGCCTGGATTAAAACATTTTCAGATAAGCAGATAAATAGCCGGTATATTTTGCTGAAAAATGCTGATCACAGCTGCTGTTGGCTTGAGAGCTGGGAGGATATCCTTAAAACAGCTAACAGGTAAATTTTTGAGGTTCTTCCCATTTAGGATATTGAAATTCTCATGGATACCTTTTACTATATGGCAAACCATCCCTATAAGCAGATTAAATGCAGCGTTGGGGGTAAAGTATTAAATCAGCCGCTTCGGCTGATATTAAAGGACATGAATTGATAACAAGGACAACTCATGAGTAATCACCTGTTTTTTTCATTAAAATCGGCTTTAAAATTCACCGGCACTACAGTTATAGTGGTACTTTTATCGACTTTGACCGCATGTGGCCCTGAAAACACAAAAAATGACTCGCAATCAGAAGAAGTTAAGGCCGATGGGCTTATCATCGTTGACTGCCTGTTGCCACCTCAGCTGCGTAAACTGGGTCAGCAAGCTACATACCTTACAGCGCGACGCCCGATAAAAACAACGGGCAGTGAATGTGCCATTCGTGGGGGAGAATATGTCGCCTATGACCGCTCCAGCTACGCAACGGCTCTGAAAACCTGGTTACCAATGGCTCAGCAGGGTGATCCTGATGCGCAGACGAATGTGGGTGAAATTAATGAAAAGGGCATGGGGATTCCGCCAGATTATAAAGCAGCTTCAATCTGGTATAAAAAAGCGGCTGACCAGGGTTTTTCCCGGGCACAGATAAACCTGGGGCATTTATATGAAAAAGGCCTGGGTGTGCCTAAAAACACAGTGACGGCGCTTAACTGGTACCGTAAAGCATCGGGTTTATCCGCTGATAACCTCGAATACACCTCATCATTACAGGCTTTGTCAGATGCCCACAAAGAAGAAGTGAGCAGTTTGAAAGATAAGCTTAAGCAGGCTAAAAGCAGAGAGAAAGAAGCTGAAGTTCTGAATAATGAACTGGCGTTAATGCGCAAGCAGATCGCTAGAGATAAAGATTACGCCAGTAAAAATCAATTACTCACCGAGCAGATTAAAAAACTTGAGGGCGACCTTAAATCGGCTAAGAGCCAAAAAGCAGATTTGTTTCCTATTCAGCAGCAAATAGTTGCTTTACAGGGGCTGGTTAATGTTTCTATCCCCAGGGTACCGAATGCCATCGCAATGGTGTCAGAACCTCCCAGTATTGAAATAATAGACCCCCCGATTACCTTAACGCGTGGCAGTAAAACCGCCATGTTAAAACCTGTTATTACATCACAGGAAATAATAGGAAAAATTTCAACACCAGCCGGTCTTAAGCGGTTTGAAATTAATAATAAACAACACAAAATAGACAAGCATAACCTGTTCTGGGTAACAGTGCCTATTAACCAGCAGGAAACACCGGTTAATATCAGGGCAGAAGATAATCACGGTAATAAAGTGAATATGTCTTTTTCGCTGTTTTCAAAGCGCAATACGAGAAAGTCACCAATATTAAATACACCTGAAAACAACCTGCGTAATAATTTTAAACTGGGGAATTATTACGCCATTATTATTGGAAACAATAATTACAAAAATTATCAGAATCTGAAAACGGCTATTGTGGATGCAGAAGAAACGGAAAGAGTGCTGCGGGATCAGTATGGTTTTAAAACGTTGTTGCTTCGAAATTCAACTCGCTATGGAATACTGTCGGCGCTTAATAAAGTGCGTCGTGAATTAAAAGAAAATGACAATCTGCTTATATATTATGCAGGTCACGGCGAAATTGACAAGAAAGATAATACAGGTTACTGGATACCGGTGGATGCAAAGCCTGATAACACTAAAAACTGGATTTCAAATAAGGCTATTTCTGACATACTCGGGGCGACCAAAGCGAAGCACATTATGGTCGTAGCTGATTCATGCTATTCAGGCACTTTATCAGCGACATCAATTCCACGGTCGAATGCGAATTTTGAACCCAAAGTTCATAAAGAATGGGTGGAAATTATGGCAACAACCCCCGCTAGAATGGCTCTGACATCCGGTGGTGTGCAGCCAGTAATAGATAGTGGTGGCGGAAAACATTCGGTTTTTGCCAGGGCATTTTTACAGTCATTAAGCGATAATAAAGGCCTGCTGGAAGGATACAGTTTATATACTCGTGTACTAAGTAAAATGCGCGTAACTACAAATAACCTCAATATTGATCAAAATCCGGATTATGCCCCTATTCAACATGCCGGGCATGAAGCGGGTGAGTTTTTCTTTCAACGAATATAAACGAATATGCAGCATTATAGCCGTACGGTCGGCGTAAGTGCGTTAAACTGATTATGAATGGTACAGATACTGTAATACAACACCCTACCAAAGACCGTCATCCATCGGTCTTTGGTAAATATCAGGTTCAATATAAAATTGGACAGGGTGCTATGGGTGCCGTTTATAAAGCATACGATCCGTCTATAGATCGTATTGTTGCGATTAAAACCATTTCCCCGGGTATTTTGCTTACAGATGACAGCGGTGAATTTAAAGAGCGATTTCTACGTGAAGTTCGTGCAACAGGGAAAATAAATCACCCCAATATTATTTCAGTTTATGACAGTGGAGAGCTTGATGGTAATCCATTTTTCGTTATGGAATATGTTGAGGGTAAAGAGTTAAAAGAGTTTCTTGCTGATAACTCAACGGTCTCCCTGGAATACGCTAAAAAAATAATATGTCAGATACTGGATGCACTCTCATATAGTCATGATTGTGATATCGTTCATCGCGATATAAAACCAAGTAATATCTTTATTGATGTAAAAGGCAATGTAAAAATTGCAGATTTCGGTATAGCTAAACAGAGTAACTCTAACCTTACACAGACAGGTAGCATTATTGGTACGCCAAGTTATATGTCACCAGAGCAGTGCCAGGGAAAAGCAGTCGATCACCGTAGTGACCTGTTTTCTGCAGCGGTGGTGTTTTATGAAATGCTAACGGGGGAAAAATGTTTTAATGGTTCATCTGGTCATGTCATTATGCATAGAATTCTTACGCACACACCCGAAAAGCCATCTATTCTCAATGTGAATGTGCCTGAGGTGATAGATAATATTATTCTAAAAGCCATTTCAAAAAACCCATCGGATCGATATTCCGGCGCTTTAGATTTTAAAAGGGCCATTGAAAAATCGAAAAGCGTTAGCAATTATGAGCCACAAAAAAAACACTCTATAAAACTTGCTTTACTACTGGTTTCCGCCGTAGTGGCTACTGTAATTGCTGCATATGCATTGTTTGATAAACATAACCAGGAGTCGCATCTGGATCGTTCAGAAAACACAATGGAGTGGAATCAAGCGACAGTGGAACCGGTTGCTTTGTCTGAGCAGAATAAAATTACCCGCTTGCTTAAAGTCGCTAAAGCACATCGCCTGGTCGGTCGAATAATCGAACCCCAGGGTAGTAATGCCTATGCGACCTACAGGTTGATACTGAGTATTAATCCGGATAATGTGCAAGCTATTGATGGGCTTGAACAGGTTAAACAGCAGCTGTTTGAGCAAACAAAATTATTGCTTGAGCAGGGCAAAAAAGAACAGGCGAAAAGCAGTATTGATACCGCGCTGCTTTTGTTTCCTGCTGATGCTCAGTATTTAGAGTTGCTTAAAGTTGTTGATAATTAACAAACTGTTAAGTCTCTTTTAAACGCCTCAGTTTAAACTATTTCAAACTGGTTTTTCTAGGTTTAATGGCTAAATTTCTATCACCTGGCATAGGTATGCATGTTATATGTTGCGGTATGGGGTTGTTTATATCGGGGTGCTCGCCAGGCCGCAATTCTCAAAAACTCATAATTATTGATACTAATAGTGATAAAAATCAGTAAGAAGCGCATTAATTAGAATATAATGGGAAGGTGAATATTGCTTAACCTGGCCGAATACTTCATGGGTTTTTGAGAATTTCAGGCCATGACGCCAGATTGGCTGCAAACTAAAAAGTACGCACTGTGTTTTTTGTAAATCACTAAAAATTTGCTGTGACACATTCATTTAAATAGCTATTATTTAATTTTTCGGGTGTACCCATGAAGTATTCGGACTAAGGCTATGCAGAATGGTTGAAGTACTACCGGGGCGCTAATGATTGTTTCAGGTTTAAATACCCAAATATGAAATATCATTCATATAAATATTCAGAAATGTATATATTCAACGCCATTATATTTTTTCTAGTCTCTGTCTGTAGTGTGCAGGCCAAAGAGTATCCGGCTGAATATCTTATTGATTTAGAGAAAAAATTTAATACTTTAAGATCCGAGATCTACATCACTAGCAATACTGAGCCAGATAGCTATCGAAAGCAGAATGCGGCGCTTTATCATATAAAAAAAGGAGCCTGGGGTAAGAGTATTAAACGGGTTCAACCGGATAAGACCTCAGCTGCTGGGTGCCAGGATTATAATAATATTCTTTATGGAATATCTATGCAGGGGCTTAAAAATAAAAAATCGGCATTGAATTTTTACCGTAGAGTGTATCGAGATTCAGTGCATTATGCGACTGCGCAGCTTAATATTGCATCAATTTACCAGCGTGAGGGGCGAGCAGAAAAAGCAATTCTGACAATTAGAAAAGTATTAAGTGATTCATCCGTCTTAATGGATGTGGAGTTAACCAATAAACTGCTGTTTACACTTGCAAATATATATATCAGGGAGAACAGATATCTGGAGTCAATGAAAATTCTCAGGAGGATTGAAACTCGTTCTATTTATTCCAGCAGAGCAATGATCGCTTTAGCTTTTTCTGCACTAGAGATTAAAGATTATAGTACCGCATTAAATACCCTGAATTATTTACTAAATAATAATCAACATGATCTTGCGGGGGATGAATCATATATAACAATAGCTTTTCTGTATGAGTCAAAGGGGGATTATATCAGGGCAGCGGAATATTATAAAAGAGCGGTTGCATACTATAAAAAAAGAATCAATAAAATAGATATTGCGACAAATAGAAAGAAAGCACTCAAATATTTAAATCTCAGAAATAAACACAATTTTATTGTAAATGAAATTCAAATAGACCTTATAGAAGAATTGCCAGCTGCATTTTTTGATACTTACTTTATGCTTGAGAAGTTGGTGCAGAGAATAAGTGAAAGTACAGATGTTAAAAATGAATTTCATGATCGTGCAATTACATTATATCATGATTACAGAAAAGTGATAAAACAGCTGCTTCATAAGCAGCTAAAGGTTAGAAAAAAAATTCTCACTTCTTATTTAAAACAATCAAATTACGGCTTTATACTGTCGAATGATCAGCTGGTGTCTGAAATGGAAATAAAAAATCATGCGGTTTCTGAGTAATTTAATTTACACAAGGGCTGTGTTATAATGATTTTTTCTGAGACAGAATACACATTAAATATAAACATGTAGATGTTAGCCAGTAAATGATGATTTTTATAACAAGATGCATATGCCTGATTTTTTTTCTACCTTTTTCTGATGTCTTTGCCTCAGATAAAACAAGCATTTGTTATGGCACGACCTCAAATGGCCGGCTTGAATCAGGGGTTCAGTTACCGGCTAACGGCGCTAACTTCGAAGCCTATAGCCGCGTTGCCCGACTGGCAGGGCGCACTTATGTTCACTCCAGTGTTCAAACCGTTATACTCCATGCCTATACTTTATTAGAAAAAGATCAACCTGGAAAAGTGTATAAATATGCAGAAACAGGTTATGAAGAGGGTGGGCAGTTTAAGCCACATAAAACGCATCGAAATGGCCTGTCAGTTGATTTTATGACGCCTGTGATTAATGAAACGGGTGATTCGGTACACCTTCCAACCCATGTCCTGAATAAATTTGGTTATGATATTGAGTTTGATTCAAATGGTGTATATGAGAGCTGCAGAATTGATTTTGATGCGATGGCTGCACATATAGTGGCTCTGCATAAAGAGGCAAAGAAACTAAACCTGGATTTATGGCGGGTAATATTTGATCCTGATTTACAACCGGGCTTATTTAAGACAGCTTATGCAGGCTATCTTAAAAAACATATTAAGTTTTCCAGAAAGCGCTCATGGGTTCGCCATGACGAGCATTATCATATTGATTTTATGGTCGCCTGCAGGAAACGGTGATCAGTTATAGCGTCTGTTAAAGCCTGTGGCAGCAGCTGATAATGCCCTGAAATCAGATTCACAGATCACCTTTAATGCAAGGCAGCCAGGTATTTGCGGTTTGCATATTCAACATAAATTCGTCTTCGCTCCTTTGCGTCCTGCAATTGCGATATTAGTGCATCCCTGCACGTCTTCGCTCCTTTGCGTCCTGCAACCGCGATATTAGTGCATCCCTGCACGTCTTCGCTCCTTTGCGTCCTGCAACCACGATATTAGTGCATCCCTGCACGTCAGCAAAAGACTTGCTATTCGTGCTCTTTTTGATTACGTCCCATAATGATCAACATGGGCACTTCCAGTGGCACACTTTATGGTGTCCAGCTGATTTTTCCAGGGTTAAGGGATGCTTCTGGTATAACTCAATATCTGGCTTATACTCCTGTTATTCTATTTAATACTCAGGGTCAACGCACTGTGGAATCAACAACGGATATTCATCAAAAAGCACTCACAATAAATCTCGACGAGAAGCAATACGGAACCGTCGCAGAAATTGGAGCGGGGCAGGAGACAGCCCGCTGGTTCTTTCGGGTCGGGGGAGCTGCTGGTACCATTGCAAAAGCGATATCTGCATATGATATGAAATTCAGCGATTCAATTTATGGCAAGTCTTCCCGGTATGTGAGCCGGGATCGGCTGAATTCGATGCTTGATCATGAGTACAGTTTAATTATTGAACGCCTTGGTGAATATCGAGGAACTGAAAGTACATTTTTTGCTTTTTCAAACACAGTTGCATCACGCAGTTTTTCAAAAAATGTAGATGGTCAGGGCTGGTTGGGTGTTAAATTTCAAAGCTCACCGGGCAGTGAGCCCTCACAAATTGATTTACATGTTCATTTGCAGGGAAAGAAGAGCCTTCAGGACCAGGAGGCATTGGGAATTCTGGGGGTTAACCTGATATATGCTGCTATTTATTTTCATGATACTCCGGAGCGATTACTTAAGTCATTAATGGATGGGCTGTCATATGAATCCCTGGAAATTGATATGATTGACTTTTCAGGCCCGGCTTTTGAAAAAATTGATAACCGCTTAATGGCGCTGAGGTTAGTAGAATACGGTATGACACAGGGCGCTATGTTTAATGCAAAAGGTGAAATTGTTCACCCATCGGATTTATTATATGACAAGGCTGTGCTCATAGAGCGTAGTCGTTTTAGCCCACCCACTTTATTAAATATGAATATGCTGGATTGTGCCCAACAGGCATTTTTAGAAGATCACAGTATTACGGACAATGAGCTGGCGGTTATTTCAGAAATGACGGTGCATAATTTGAAAGATGGAGATGATATTAATGTCAGCGATTTTTTAGATCGAGCTGATATTCTCTGTGCATTAGGCAAAAATGTTTTAATTTCTAATATGGGAGAGTATTATCGTTTAGCCGATTACCTTTTCAGGTGTACACAACGGCCCATGGCGATTGCGCTGGGAATTCCCACATTGCAGGATATATTCAATGAGAAATACTATGAGAATCTACCCGGTGGGATACTTGAAGCATTTGGTCGTTTATTTAAATATGAATTAAAGCTTTATGTTTCACCCTGTACAGGAGATAATGAATTAGTTACAGCTGAAACTTTCTCACCCGAAAAACACCTGAAAAATCTATACGCTTATCTCTATGAAAATAAATTTATCACCGCCTTGAATACGGTAAACACAGATTATTTATGCATTCATTCTCATAAAGTTCTGGAAGAAATAAAAAATGGTACATCTGGCTGGGAGAGTAAAGTTCCTGATAAAGTTCAACAGGTAATTAAGGAAAGAAAATTATTTAATTATAAATGATATTTTAATTGTTATGCGCAGTGGAGTGAATATGGTTTGAAGGTTTAAAAAATAAATTATATCGAACATATTTTAGGATATGGATTTTGTCTTTATGAAAGCAGGTGTTATTGTGCGTGCTCGTCTGCCGGTGATTTTTACTTTTGGCTGTGTAACCCTAAATTAATCAGTTAACCGCACAAATACACGGTAAATCTTTGAGAATGTAAGTGAGTGCAAATCACCCGTTCGGTGATGGTGCTGTACCCTGAATTGCACCCCTGGGAGCATGCATGGAAGCACAGCTGACTATATCAAAGCATCGCTCCTTTGCGTCCTGCAACCGCGATATTAGTGCATCCCTGCACGTCAGCGAAGGACTCGCCATTCGCGCTCATTTTGATTACGTCTCATAATGATCAATATGGGCGCACCCAGAGGCGCACATTAAGGCGTCCAACTGATTAATTTAGGTAACGTATGTTTTATAATGTTCCAGTTATTCAACTCCTGTTTGGCTCTCTTTTAATATTAACTGTAATTTTTAAATACAGTTAAAGGTAAAGTGGTTTTACTATTCTATTTTTTTACTTTCCGGGAGTTTGAAAGTATAGCTAAAAATACCGCCTGTTTTTCCAGGGGGTATCTCTGTTATCCTGTAGAATTCATCATGTTGTAAATATAACGTTTTATTAATGCTTCCGGTTAATTTTCAGATAGAGTTTAAGTTGTCAGTGTGATTTATTCGGTAAACTTCAGTTATAATGTTGTCGTGTTTTTCATTCTATTTTATCAGAATTAATGTCTCCGGTGTTCTTCTGAGTTTTAATAATAGAAACATACGAAATTATTTGCATATGGTTAATTTTTTTTGTTAGGTCTTTTTCTGATAGTATAGGTATCTAATCAATGTTTAAGGTTTACAGATGAAAGTCTACTTGTCAATAGTGTTGCTGTATTTAATTATGAGCAATGGCCTGCATGCAGCTGAATCATCAGAGAGAGATTATGAATTTATATGTAATGCATTTAAAGGCAGTAAACAGCCCTCCGGTCTGAGCTCTCTAACTCGGCAGGAAAAATTAAACAGAATAAATGAAATTATCTGGGATAATATTAAAACACAGGAGGCTAAGGATATTCTATCGGTCGTTGCACAAGCATCACCGGACGAAAAATATAAACTATTCAAACAGGCCGTGGAAATAGCTACCGGGAAAAAATGGGATTGCCCGGCTATTCGTGATTATTGACGAATGTTTGGTATAGTTTCAATTTATTGTTAGTGGTTTTTCTATCGTGGACAGCGTTTAAAAAACGTACTAGCTGTGGACGAAGTCGTATTTCAGTCTCAGCTCCCATACTTTGGTCATGCCTGCTTTGATATTCTGTTTCATGTGTGGCAATGCGATAACCGGATTATCGGTCGCCTGGGAAAACCGGCAGTCATTATGTAAGGTGAAGCAGGGGCCCGTTAAAGACCTGAATTAAAAATTAATCCTTGACAATATATTTAACAGTTGAATAAGCTTACGGCTGAAGAAAATTAATTTATTCACTACTAACCCAGAAGGAGCATAATTTGAACGAGCTTTAAACCGGCAGTAAATAAAAAAAACGCAGGCAAGAGGCGCCAGTAACACCTCAAGCCTGCTAACCACAAGCAACTAACGAAGAGTTGATCATGGCTAACACCGATTTTAGCTTACGAACCCCCCTTGCCGGAAGCTTTTTTTCTGACAAGCCCCTGCTTTGCAGGGGGCACCTTTCTGCTTTACCGTTCAGGTACGGGCAGTTTTTCTCATTTATGCTTATTCTATGCGGCTTACAGGAAGCCTTCTATACGCATTTCGACCTGCGCATACGTGACTGCTCATGCCGACAGAAAGCGCACTTGAGAGTATCATCTTGCCCTCTGGTGAGGTGTTATATGGGGTGTTTGCGGCATATTCCGGGTTATATTGAGGGATATGTCGGGGTGGTTCGGGTTAAAACCCATTTGGCCGGTGGTGCTAACAACTGCAACTGTGCCTGTTCAGGCATGGCTGTGGTTTCCTCTGCTGGTTTTGAGGCTCGTCACCGATCACTCTCCCTATATAATGGAGAAAATTAGAGTGAGTGTAGATAAAAACGTGATTTCCAAGCCCCTGAGCAGTCCCACATATACACCCGAACATATGCCTGGTGAGCTTTCTGCGCAGTTTCTGACCAATAACCCGCCCTTTGGCGTTCTACCCCGGAATGATCATCAAATGAATTCCCGGTTGCCCAATAATGACCTGATACCGGAAAAACTCTATGAAGCTGAACAAACCAAGCAGCAGATTAATCGGTATTGTCGACAGTTGCAGTCGCTGTTATTTTTATTGCCAGAGTTTCCCGATGCCGATGTGCCGGATGAAGTGGTTGATTATTATTTGAAGGCAACCGGGGACCTGATTTATATGTTATTTCACCTGAGTGATGTTTCCGGGGGGGATTCACCTTCTGTAGAACGTGAGAGCAGGCGAGGGAATGAAAATGAGCAATAAAAAAAACGTATTACAGAGACTCCCTGATGTGTTACGCGAAATTCAGCACCGAGGTTGTTACTCATTGGTTGACGTGGTGGCTAAGAACGTGGCTAAACAAACAGCTACGACACTAAGCCTGAAGGACACGGTTTCCGATATAACAGAAAAGCAACCAGATAAGCAGCCAGAAAAACAACCAGATAAGCAAAAACCGCCGACTTTAAAAAAACGCTTTCTTAAAGCCGTTAATAATGGCGAACTGGGCGTACTGGATAAACGGGGTTATATTGTGACCATAGAAGAGTTCAAGCATTGCTTCTCAGATATTACCACCCAGTATATCAGTTCTTTTTTACCTGAAGCGACTATTGAGAAGGGAAGGACAGAGGCGACTAACAGGAAATTTGTATTTCGTTTGAGCAAAGGGATTTATCTGGTGCACCCTGATGCGCTGATGAGTACTGAGTTGTAAGTTTCGAAGGTGGGGGCGAGCGGGTTAATACTTATCGTTGCGTGACTAATGCCTGTGTCGGATGAGAATGACTCATGTGGCTTACTGGTGCAGTCTGGCGGTGTTGAGTTATTTGTTGTATTGAGCCCGAATACTTCAATTTCGTTTTAAGAATGCAGGTGCCTTAAAAAAAGCACCTGCAGGTCACATTTTAAATTACGGCATTACGCCGTAATTTAACTCCTTTGTTTATTTTTCCGATTTGGTTTTAGCTTCAGGCTTTGGTTTTCCTGCAGCAGGTTGGATTTTTGTAATATCCTCCCCTGTCACAGGGCTGATTGTTGAGTCTGATTCGGCTACCGGTTCTCCTTCCAGACTCGCTTCATTCTTCTGGCACTCAATTAGCTCTTCCTTATTTAACTCGGAAGGGCATTCCGCATTGGCTGCACCCGTTACAAATAAACCACATAGTAATACAATTAATTTTTTATTCATTTCTACATCCCTTTGGTCTTTGTTTAAAAGATTAGGATAATAGGATTATTTATAATGAAAAATGAGTGGTAGCTCTCATAATTAAAATTTAACCCGAATATTTCATGGGTGCGCTCAAAAAACCATGAAATATTCGGGTTAAACCGCTGGTATGCGTAAAAAACTACAGATGGCAGGTGTTAAAGCGTCTGCTGTAGAGGAAATAATATGTATAGTGGGTTAGATAAAAAATATTAAATTTAAATAATCAATTTTGAATGTGAATAGTGTTAAATTTCATTATAAAGTAGTGGTGATTATTATTCAGCCCATGTTGTCTTAATCAAGTAATTTATTGAACCAGAACCAGTCAGTGACAATGAATATTTATATTAGATGTTATTAATGTTGTGGGTGCCTGTAATTTGAAACCGGTATATAAAACCAGTGGTGAATTTTAGCACCAGCCCCTGGAGGTGTTCTTACATGTATAAAATAGACAATATGTGTCTGTAGGCTGGCATCGGGTATTTGTGTTAGTATCTGATCTATATCCCTGTTGCGGGTGCAGGGGATTAAACAGAGCCATTAAAGCGGTGTTTTATGATTTATTTAATCACCTGTTTAATGGTATATAAACAGTAAGGACGTTGATATGGTAACATTTTCTGTGCCGACCCATGGTAGCAATTCTGAGTGTGAAAGTTGTGGTTGTGAAATAACATATTCTGATTTTCTAATCACTAAAGACCTGGGGTATTCTGTTTGCCGGTCATTTGACTGCGTGCGAATGATGAAACAGAAGTCATCCATGAGTCCTTTGCTGTTTAAATCCCAGCTTGAATTTAATAAAAAACTTAATCGTCAAAATCGTGAACGTGATGCAGCAAAAAAAACACATATAGAGAGTGTCAGGAAAAAGGAGCATCTGGAAGATCAGTTTTTATTCCAGTCTGTACTCAGTAAACACTCTGAATTATCTGGGGACAATACGTATTTACTGGTCATTCCTTCAGGTAATGCAGAGACTGTGGTTTCCTCCGGTAAACGAATAAACAAATATACTGAGCACTTAAGTCGCATTATTAATGATGCCACAGGTTACTCTAATGCATCTGAAGTTGCTTCAGATGAACATCACAATGCCTATGTAAAAAAATTGCAGACAGATCAGCTTATCGATGCTAGTCCTTTGCTAAGGGCCGTTAGCGACCAGCTCTGTGGTTTATGTAAAGGAGGCTGTTGTGCCTGTGGAAATGATCACGCCTATCTTTCGGTGTTTACTATCAGACGTTTTATGGATGATAACCCGGGGTTTACCCCGGAGCAGATACTTGATTTATATCTTACTGGAATCAGTTCAGAATCCATTGATGACTCATGCATTAATCATACAGAAACCGGGTGTATGCTTCCCAGGCATTTGCGCTCGGATATTTGCAATGGCTATTATTGTGATCCTCTGAAGTCGTATCAGGAAAAAACAGCAGGAAGAGAAAGCTCTCAAAGAATCATTGTCATACAAAGATCATCGACCTACTGGAATCGGTATGAATCAGGTGTTGTCAACGATATTGTGAGTGTTTCACTTGTGGATGAAGAGATCGTGTGTGATCTTTCGTTACATGCCCTGAGCCGTGCTGCGCAGTAATGAGTATAAACAGAAACTAAGCCACAATACCCTCTGTTTCTGTAAGTTGGCATAAAGTGCAAGCGCAGGTCATCGCTTTCTATTTAGTGCTTATAGTAAGTGTTGGGGCAGCTGCGTCATATGGCTTATTCATCCAGGTCCCAGTCTTCAGTGTCCGTTTTGGGCATATCTTTATGGCACCTGTAGCAGGGAGTACCCATGTTTTCGTAATACTCATGGTCTTCATCATTGCCGCCCCGATAAACGTCTATATTGTCGGGCAGCTGGTGGGCAATGCCTTTATGGCAGTCTATGCATGTTTTATTTCTGTCCTGAGAATATTTATGCACCAGGCCACTTCTGCTTTGTTGTGATTTGATGTCCATGGCATCGAATGAGTGACAGTTTCTGCATTCTCTGGAATCTGTTTCTTTCATGGTTTTCCAGACGTGCTTCGCCAGCTCAATACGTTTCTGATTAAATTTCTCAGGCGTGTTAATTGAGCCCAGCACGGTATACAGTAATTCATTACTGGCCTGTATTTTTCGCACAACTTTATGTTCCCAGGGGCGGGGTACATGGCAGTCTGAGCATACGGCTCTGACACCCACGCGGTTTTTGTAGTGAATGGTGGTTTTGTATTCCTGGTAGACATTGTCTTTCATTTCGTGGCAGCTTATGCAGAATTCAAGGGTGTTTGTCGCTTCCATAGCCGTGTTAAATCCACCCCAGAATATGATTCCAATAATCATAAATATAATTGAAGCACCTACGGTTGTACCTAGAATTATTTTTTGTTTTAATAAGTGTCGATACAGTTCAAACATATTGTTCTCGTGGGGGGTATTGTGTGTTCTGCCAGGCTTGAATTAATTGATGCATAGTTTACAAGGGGGTGGTTGTTATTGAGCGCCTGCTGATTTGATAAACTGAATTAATATTTTATTTTCTGATAGTTTTGCCGCTTCTAATGTGCTCATATCATCGTTGTTAATCGCATGTACATCGGCACCTTCTGCAATTAAAAATTTGACGGTGTCCAGTTTGCCATAAAGGCAGGCATTAATCAGGGCGGTGGTGTTGTCCTGATCTTTGCTATTAATATCGGCATTGTTTTTTACCAGCAGCTTAACAAACACAAGCCCCTGTAACGGTGCCATAACAATAGGTGCCTGTTTAAAAGGAGGCACTTTTTTGTTCACATCGGCACCTTTCTTTATTAATTTTTCTGCGCGTTGCAAATCACCGCGGTTAATTGCATCGGTTAAATTGTACTCAAGGTCATCGGCGAGTGACAGATTAGTAATGAAGCATAAAAGGAGTGCCAGGGCAGGCAGGATTCTGGTCATAAGTTTTATAAGAATAAGGGTGGCTTCAGGGTGCAGGTATCACTGATATTATAATGGATTTGTTATATAAATATCACTAAAAATGCATTGGCTCGTTAATGTATATCAATGCAGTATTGAATAGTGGTTGGTGACGTCTTTTTATTGGATTATAGAACAACTGGGTGGGCAGGAGAGAAATGCAGGTGTGTTTTGAGACGGCACGACCGTGCCTGAGCCGCTTATATCGGTTCAGTCGGGGTACAGGAAGGGAAATTAAATCCAGGCCTACAGCTAAGTACAGGTTAGAGGTCTGTAAATAGCTGATTGGCTAGGCCATTTTTGAATATTCGAAGTTCTGACCAAAATTCGCTTTCCAGGCTTTGAGGTCGGAGCGGATATCCATGCGTTCCCGGAGGATAAGAATGATGTGGAACTGACCTTTGCTCGACGGTAATCGCCAGCGGACATTGCCTGTCAGGTTATAGCGTCTGTCGCTGCTATCCAGTTTCACCGAGATATCCAGAACAGAGTTGATTTCTATGGGGTGTAAAACCTCAAGGCGAATGCTCTTTGGGGACATTTCTATGGCGGTTGTTTTGACGGTTTTGCCCAGTAGTGACGGGTTTTCTGAAGAGAAGAGAATCTTAACCTCAGTACCCTGAGCAGAAATGAAGTGTTCTTCTGATTTTTTATTAAAAAATAATCTGGCTATTTTGTTCATAGTACCCTACCTGAATAAACGTTTAAACAATCTTTAATCGTAAGAAGGCTCTAATCATTTTTAGGGGAACACTCCAGTTTCAAGCTAGTGGGAGGTTTCTTGCCTTACAGCTATCCAGGCTACAAGTTTTACCACCCAAATGAAGCATAGACTAACATTTAAAATGATTAACCTTTATCGACGTAAAATGCGATATAAATCACATAAATACTTTTATGCTTTTTAGATGAGTGCAAAACGCTCATAGATGAAAGGTCGTATTTATTATGGAATCAGCTTTAAATGTTTTTTGATAAGAGTATAAATAACAGTTGGTTAGGGTGGCTTTATTATCTGCTTTATAGTTTTTGATCGAGTGTTTTTTCTACTAATTCAATCCAGTGTAAAACAGGGGTTTTTGCTGCTGTGGACAGGTGCATCTGGCAGCCGATATTGGCTGTGGCAATAACATCGGGTTGCTGGTGTTCAAGGTTTTTTATTTTATTGCCAAGTAGTTGATTAGATAATGATTTCTGTAATATAGAATAGGTGCCGGCGGAGCCACAGCACAGATGTGAATCTTCAACCCGGGTAAGCTCATAACCACAGCGAGACAGTATGGCTTCGACAATATCATTTAATTGCAGGCCATGTTGCAGGGTGCAGGGGCTATGAAATGATACTTTTATACCGGCAGGTTGTTTAATCGATAAGGCATTTTCTGGTAAGGTTATTTCCTGCTGCAGGACTTCACTAATATCTTTTGTTAGTTCGCTGATTTTAATGGCCTTTTCAGCATACTCTGTGTCATCACTTAACAGTTTGGCATAATCTTTCAGCATCACGCCACAGCCACTTGCAGTGCTGACAATGGCCTCTATTCCCTGTTCTATATATGGCCACCAGGCATTGATATTCTGTTTGATAAATATTCTGGCTTCATCTGAGGCAGACAGGTGGAGGCTTACTGCGCCACAACAACCGGTTTCCTTAACCTGAATGAGTTCAATGCCTAAATGGCTGAGTACCCTGGCGCTGGAAATATTGGTCTGTTTTGCAACGACCTGTTGAGCGCAGCCTGCCAGTATTAACATTTTTCGCGGGTGATGGTGCTTTGGCCAGACCCCTGCCGCTTGTGTTTCGGGTATTTTTTTTTGCAGAGAAGTGGCAAGCACCGGTTTAATAATCTGTCCTGCTTTTAGCAGTAGTGCGAACCTGGAAGAATAGGGGATGACTTTGCGTAACAGATATCGCTGAAATTTTTCAAAATAACTACGCGGTACCTGGTGTTCAACAATTTCCCTGCCTATATCGAGCAGCTTTGCATATTGAACACCAGAGGGGCAGGTGGTTTCACAGGCACGGCAGGTCAGGCAGCGATCAAGATGTGTGCGGGTTTTTTTACTCGGTTTCTGACCTTCCAGCACCTGTTTTATTAAATATATGCGCCCACGAGGGCCATCCAGCTCATCTCCCAGTAACTGATAGGTGGGGCAGGTGGCTGTGCAGAAGCCACAGTGTACACAGGCGCGTAGTATGCTTTCTGCCTGTTGGCCCTGTGGCGTTTCTAAAAAAGCTTTAGTTAAGTTCGTTTGCATAAAATTTTAAAAATGATTTATATACCGGAATACATGCGAGCAGGATTGAAAATATTCAGGGGGTCAAATGCTTGCTTGAGTTGCTGATGAATTTTTAACAGCCCCGGGCTTAACTCATGAAAGGGCTCAGCAGAAGGAGAGGCATTTCTGAACAGGCTTGCACTTGCCCCTGTTTTTTCAAGTTGATGCCTTATTTTATCGGCAGCGTCATCTGATTTTAGCCAGCGTAGTGCGCCACCCCATTCAATCAGTGTGTCTCCCCCTAACTTTAACGGTGCTGTAGTGGAGGCTAATGACAGACGCCAGAGAGGTTTGTCTGTTTTAAAAAAATCATGTTGCTGTTCTTTTAGTTCATTCCAGAATGCATGACCGTTTTTGAGTGTTTCTCCACCGAGTGTCTGTTTTGCGGTACTGATGGCGGACTCGCTACCTGATAAGCGGATATATAATTGCTCGCCATCATAACAGTTGGCGGAAATCGGCAGTGAGCTTCTGGCCCACTGGTGCAGTGTGTCCAGTGCCTGCTGTACATTGAGCTGTTGTACCAGAGTGATTTCAGCTTCCGGTACTGGTAGAACTTTTAAGGAGATATCTAATAAAACGCCGAGTGTACCCATGGCACCGCACATCAGACGTGAAGCGTCGTACCCGGCGACATTTTTCATGACTTCGCCGCCGAATTTAAGAACTTCAGCTTTGCCATTAATTAGAGTGCAGCCCAGCACATAATCTCTTGCGGCACCGCTGTAGGCTCTGCGCGGGCCGGAAAGATTACAGGCGATGGTCCCACCCAGTGTCGCGGTTTCAGAAAACCCCGGGGGTTCAAATGCCAGCATCTGATGCTGTGTTTTTAAGGCTTCATTGATATCATTTAGCCGGGTGCCCGCTCTGGCGGTTATGACCAGTTCGGTGGGCTGGTAGCTGATAATACCTGTATGACCGGACATATCCAGCAGCGCGGCTTCAACCTTGCGGCCATAAAAATGCTTACTGTTTCCGGCCTGAATATTCAGGGCGGATTTATTCTCTACGGCTTCATTTACCCGGGACTGTATCTGTCGGGTCTGGTCATCAGACATATGTGTTTAAAACCTTTCCAGTTCAGGGTGAGGCAGTTCACCATGGTGTACATGCATGGCACCAAATTCGGCGCAGCGGTGCAGTGTGGGTATGGCTTTGCCTGGGTTTAGCAGCTCCTGTGGATCAAATGCGTGTTTAATGCCGTGAAACTGTGTGAGTTCGGCTGAGCTGAACTGTATGCACATCTGGTTTATTTTTTCCATGCCTACGCCGTGCTCACCGGTTATGGTGCCGCCGGCTTCTACACATAGCTGTAATATTTTGTTGCCAAATTCTTCTGTGCGTTCCAGCTCTCCGGGAATGTTTGCATCATATAAAATAAGCGGGTGCAAATTACCGTCACCGGCATGAAAAACATTGGCAACCGGCAACTTATATTCAGCAGATAAATCGGCGATGCTCTGTAATATGTGGGGCAGGTGCTTGCGGGGAATGGTGCCGTCCATGCAGTAATAATCAGGTGATATTCTGCCCACAGCCGGGAATGCGGCCTTGCGGCCTTTCCAGAATTTTACCCGTTCGGCTTCATCCTTCGCTACTCTGACTTCCATTGCGCCGCTGCTTTGAAGAATTTTCTGCACACGGATAATGTATTCAGACACTTCCTCTGTGCTGCCATCCAGTTCACAGAGGAGTATGGCGGCAGCATCGACCGGGTAGCCTGCGTGAACGAAATCTTCAGCGGCCTGTATCGCGAGTGAGTCCATCATTTCAAGGCCTGCGGGGATAATACCGGCAGAAATTATTTTTCCAACGGCTTCCCCTGCTTTTATAAGATCATCAAAGGCGGCGAGAATAACCTGAGCTGAATCGGGAATGGGCAGCAGCTTAACCGTTACTTCAACGATGATTCCCAGCATGCCTTCTGAGCCGGTCATCAGTGCCAGTAAGTCATAGCCCGGGCTATCCAGGCCGCTACCGCCGATTGTGAGCAACTCGCCCTGCATCGTAATGATTTTTAGCTGTTGAATATTGTGTACGGTTAAGCCGTATTTGAGGCAGTGTACGCCGCCCGAGTTTTCGGCTACATTGCCGCCGATGGTGCAGGCGATCTGAGATGAGGGGTCGGGCGCATAATACAGGCCGTGTGGTTCTGCTGCCTGTGATATAGAAAGGTTGCGCACACCGGGTTGAACCCGGGCAATGCGCAGTGCAGGGTCTATTTCCAGTATGTCCCTAAATTTTGCCAGGCTCAGCAAGATGCCATCTGAGTGGGGCAGGGCTCCGCCGGACAGGCCGGTGCCGGCTCCTCTGGCAACCACGGGTACGTTCAGTTTTGAGCAGAGTTTTAATACCGATTGTACCTGGCTTATTTCAGAGGGCAGAACAACCACAAGCGGCAGGTTCTGGTAGGCGGACAAACCATCGCACTCATAAGGTCGAAGGTCTTCCGGCTGATGCAGGATGGCGTTTTCCGGCAGCAGTGTCTGTAATCGTTGTATCAGTTGCTGTTTATCAAATCGGGGGGAGATTTGTTCATGCATTCGTATTAATCATCAAATTCTGCATTATGATAGATGTTCTGTACATCATCGTTGTCATTAAGTGCGGCGATAAAGTGGTCAAATATGTCTACATCTTCACCGCTTATTTTTGTATAAGTTTGAGGGGAGAAGGTGATTTCATCCATTTCAAACTGGACTTCAGGAAAAGCGGACATCAGGGTGGTGCGGGCATGGTTAAATTCTGTATTGGGAGCCAGTACGGTTATCATGCCTTCTTCATTCTCAATGTCCGTTACATCGACGTCTTCTGCCATCAATGCATCAAGTACCGCTTCTTCATCGTCGTGCTTAAAAGCAAAGACAGCCTGATGGTCAAACATGTGTGAAACGGTGCCCGGGGTGCCGATTTTAGCGTTGTTTTTTACGAAGCACTGTCGTACATCGGTAAATGTGCGGTTATTATTGTCTGTCAGGCAGTCGACGATTACCATGCAGCCGCCGGGGCCAAATCCTTCATATTGTGCCAGTACATAGTCTTCACCCGCACCACCCAGGGCTTTTTCCAGTGCCTTATCTATAACGTGTGCCGGTACCTGTTCTTTTTTTGCTTTTTCGATTAAGCGGCGCAGCGCCAGGTTTGCATCGGTATCTGCACCGCCGTTTTTGGCGCAAACATAGATCTCTTTGCCGTATCTGGAGTAAAGCTTGGCTTTAGCGCCCTGAGTTTTGGCCATGGATGCTTTTCGGTTTTCAAAACTTCTGCCCATTATTTATCTGCTCTTAAACTGTCTGTGCGGTGAGTGTTTGTATGTTTGAGGGATTTTAACGGTATAGGCGGGTATATGCCAGAGTTGTATGCTGTAACTTCCCTGTTTTCATCCGTCGCTTTGTTATTAAATCGGAATTAATCAGTTGATTGCACAGTAATGCTGTAGGTGCATGACAGTATTGAATATTCTTAACTGGTTGCAAATCACCATTGGGTGATGGTGCTGCAGCCTAAATTGCACATCCGGGAGTGCGCCCTTTTTGATTGCATCCCATAATTATCAGCATGGGCACTCCCAGTGGAGCACTTTATGGTGTCCAACTAATTTTTCTAGGTTAAATGATCCGGATATCGGTTTCAGCGGTTTGCTTATCAATGATAAACAGCAGTTGGCAGTGTTCCTGTTGGGTATCGCTGGGGCCTGGGTCATCTGCACAGCTGCAGCCGGCAATAATACCGGTGTAAAATATATCGGCTTTAATTTGAACTGAGCTTTCATCTTCAGTTGCTTTCATCAGTATGGCGCTAACAGGTTCATCGCTCACATAGCTGCTGTAACTCAGGCATTGCTGTAAGGGCAGCTTGCTGTGTTCGAGTCCGGCAATTTCATGACAGAATACGTGTTTAAAATCAGAATGACTGAACGTTTTTAGTGTAAGTGGGAGCTTAATAATGGCTAAATTCCTGAGATTTTTATACCGTCAGACCAGTCATTTATAAACTGCTCTATCGATATAATAAAGTCTGCATCAAGTGTCTTTTTATTGGTAATCAGATGAATAAGGGCCGTTTTAGAGGGTTGATCGAGAGTAACTGACCATGACAGTGTGTTCGGGCAGTCGGGCAGGGAAAAGCGAACGCCGTATTTTAATTCTTCACGGTTAATTTTAAATTCTCCCCACAGGCAGTGTATTGTTCCTCTGACCTTTTTATCGGATAGAACAGATGTGACTGAGGCGCAGAACTCTGGCAGTCGGGAAATAGTCAGCGGGTTCTTAAATGCGGGAAGCTCAGCTTTGGTACACTTTATTGATGCATAAAACTCCATATAATCCCGTCAGGTCGCCTGTTTCACCATATTACCAAATTAACGCTTAAAGATATAAGAAAATAAATTTGATCGCAGAAAAGGCATAAAAAAGGGGCTTTAAAAAAGCCCCTGAATTGAAACTATATCGGAGATGATATCTTATGAAAACTTTCTACGTCTTTGTGAAAAACCGAACAGCGCAAGCATGCCTGAGCCAAATAACCAGATTGCTGCAGGTACAGGCACGGTGGTTAAATTGCCCTGTAAGCTGATGTCCAGTATGGCGGTGCCGAAATCCAGAGCGAGGCTTTCAGTCCAGCCAATATTGAAGGCATTCGTTAATGGGTCGTATGTGCCGTAATCCAGAGCTGTATTAACTGGCCACAGTCCAAAGTCATAGGTATTGCCGCTGAATACAAGATTGCCCCGTAAACTGGAAAAATCAACATTGATACTGGTGCCATCTACTGTACCGGAAGGTGCGGGAGCACCGAAATCACCGGTTGAATAGATATTCAGGGAATAATCTGGTGAGCTGACAGCTAAAATAGACGTCTGAAAGCTGCCCATGGTTATTTCTGCCGGCGGGTTAATGCCCGTAGATGCTGTGTAAGGCCCCAATATGCCTACAGTCAAACTGGCAGTGGCGGTGTCCACAAACATGCTGTTAATCGCTATGGGTGCAGCGGATGCACCTGCAGTAAAGAGCAGAACGATACTGGTTAAAATTACTTTTATCTTTTTCATATGGTTGTATCCATTTATAAGTGGGACTGCGCGATTGCTCACTGTACCGCTCATTCAGTGAATTGTATTATTTGTGATATAGTTAGCAAAATGCGGGCCATTAATCAGATTGTTATGAGTATTCAATGATTTGAGTCAACTCCTGTTTGATCTGCAGGCAGATACTGTCAATAATATCAGAAAGACTGTAAGTAAAATCGACAAATATGCTGTGAAATCTTACCGGGTGTCTTTCCAGCTTGCATCTAAGGGTGACCTGAGCCAGACCCATAAGTGCTGAAAAAAACCCCGCTTTTTAATCTCTGGCTGGGCATCAGGCTGACTTTCTTCTTCTGATCTGGTTTCAGGGCAGATGATTCCTTCAACTTCTTCAACTATCTGAGGAGCGCCGGATAACTCGATGCTTTCATAGAGCATCGGCATATCTTCAATGGCTTTTCCGGCTGTAAAGTGATCGTAATTATTTTTTATATCAGCCTGTATTTCAGCAATGATTGATTTCTCACTATCTGTGCAGTGGCTTCCATTCATTAAGTTACTGAGGTCGTTCTGCAGGCTGAGCATGTCTTTTTCTATGGCCTTACGGCATTTGTCTTCTTTGTGGTTGAGTGTAACGATCTGATGTTCAATAAATGATTCTGGTACAGGTAAGTTAAAGGCTGAAATAATGACATTACGGGTTTTTAAGGCAATTCGCAGTGTGATTGAGGTCTGGGATTTCTTTTTAAAGTCATTGACGTATTCGTGATAATCATCTTTTAATATGTCGGCCAGTTTATCACCCGTTGCGCCGAGCTGTTGTTCTAACAACGCATCACTTTTCTGAGAAATTTCAAGCACATGTTTAATGTCGCTCTGAATTTTTAAATCAGTGGCTGATAATGTATTCTGAAGTGTGTTTATGGGCTTGTTTTTAAGACTCTCACTGAGCGTTTTAAATTTTGTGATGATTTTTTCAGGTATTTGTGCCGCAGAACGGCCCATTAACAGTACAGATTGCAGACCCTGGTTAAGTTTATGTAATGTGCTTGCCAGTGAGACCAGTTTTTGCAGTGCATTACGTTTTTGTTTAATGATTTCAAGCTCAGATGTGGGGCTTGTTTTGGTGATGCCGCCCTCTATTTGGGACATATAAATAACTCATAGAATTCTTACGGTAAATATGAATATAGTTGAGCCGATCGCTTTTTGCTGAAATAATGCTTGATAATCAATTGTTTACTGGCTGACCTGATAAGATGAGTATTTATTGTTTGAATTGTACAGTTAATGTTTCCCGTGGGTTCGGTGCTCGTATCTCTGTATGGCGGACTGTTTATCTAAGGCGGTTCACTGGGTGCTTATAAAAATTTGTTATTGTTGTGTGAAGACGGTTTAAAGGCTTATCCATTTTTTTAAAATTTCCCTGTTAATTTTTTGAGTAAATTAACAGGGAAAATTGCAATGGCCTGGTCTTGGGCCTGGGTCTGAATTTAAAACGATGAATTTCTGTTTGTATGCATACGGGCAGAAAAAATTATTTTGTTAATATTAATCAGGCAGCTTCCACCGCTACTTTATTGAGAATGTTTTCCTGGAATATGGCTTTATGTACATCACCAATACTGATAATGCCCACCAGCTTACCTGCATTATCTGTTACTGGAATGCGTCGAATTTGTTTGACACACATCATAGAGGCCGCTTTTAATAACGGCATATCAGGGGTAACTGAAGCTACGGTCTGCGTCATTAAATCGCCCGCCTGTTTTCCAAGTATGCCTTTATAGTCTGCTTCAATGGATTCAAAATCAGCTTTAGCACCTTCTTGCATAATCTGATCCACATCCGGAAATAATGCACGGAGTATATCCTTTTCGGAAAGAATGCCACAAAGTTTATTGTTGCCGTCTATGACAGGAACACCCGAGATTTTATTTAGACACATAATTGATGCAATATCTTTAATTTGTGTAGCTGTTGTCGCAGTCTTGACTGAGGTATTCATAATATCTTTAACAATCATATTCTATATCCCAAATTTGTATTAACGGTGTTGTTACAGGATTGACTTTTGTCATGTACAGGTTATAACGAATATTACATTGTCAGGTCAAACAAAGAATTTTAATATGTGACGTGTTTCTATTTATAAAGGTATTAAAAGTGCGGGATTAGGTGGCGTCTTTTTAGAACATAAAAGTTACAATATTATAAATATCTAATGCTTGTTGTGGTTTCAGATCTTAAGTTAAACGTCGGGTTAATAACCGCTTAATATTAATGGGGTAATGAGTGGGGGGAACTCTGTAAGTAACTGAGAATATTAATAATACTGCGCACTGTTCTTTACTGATGTCGATATCAGGGATCAAGCCTGATTGTTATCGTTGAGGAAAAATCTGTGCCATAGGCATGATTATTGCTTTTACTGAAAATTATATTGAATTAAGGCTGAGAGCGACTTAATTATTTAAAATGACAAGCAGACAAATGGTCGACTAAAAAAAGCTGATGCAAAAGTTAAACATCATTGCGAGGGTTTATGTACATAAAAATAACAGCTTATCAGGCAGATTTCACATAAAGCGGCATGAGTTGTATATTCTCCTTGTGATATAAACAATATATTTTCCCCCAGAGATAATTTATGGTCAAAATTTCACTTGATAATACCGGTTATACAGGGCACATTGTGTTGCAGCCTAATATTTCTTTGAGCTGGAAAGCTAATCTGCGTATTTTTGCCTTTATTACGGCTGTTACGCTCATGGTTGCGATGTATTTTGTTTCCAGAGGTGGCTGGCTGGTTTTACCCTTTTCTGGTCTTGAACTGGTGATGATTGGTGTCTCACTGTATATGTTTTTTCATCATTACAATCATATCGAAGTAATTCATTTTACGGACAACCAAATAGTGGTTGAGCGTGGTAAACAGGCCGCTGAAAAAAGCTGGGAGTATCAACGCCACTGGTCAAAATTTTATATTGAAGAGCATGGTCTGTTTGATATACCGAAGGTTAGAATAAAGTCTCATGGTCGGGAAATAGAGCTGGGTTCTTTTCTGGGTTATGATGAAAAACAGCAGTTTATTCGTGTGCTTGAAGACATTACGCAGAAATTTATCAATAAAGTAAGGTAGAAAGCACGGCGGCGACTTGTAAAGAGAAAAGGGTGTCCCTGCCGGCTTCCGTTCTCTGATTTTATATTAGCTGCAGGCGCAGTATGCCTTCCATTTTTTCTGCAGTTTCTGACTTTCCTGTACGACTGTCGCCGACAAGTGCAATGGTTACACTGATGTCATCATTCTTATTCTCGAGCTTCTGACGTTTATCGAGGGCGGTGCTTTTGATCAGGTCTATGAGGTCGTCTGCAAGTCTTACCGGGCCTTCCTGCTCTATCATATCACGGTCGTTAAAATGGCACCGTTTAAGGTCTTCATCGGTGTTGCCTTCATAAACACCTGCCATTAACTGGCTGTGAGCAACCCCCACTTTAAGCTCGCCACGGTTAATGAGTATATTCATATCACCAATAAAGCCTTTTTCATTTTCAGAGAATTTCTCGAACAGTTGTGGGTGAAGAATGGTGCCATTGTTGTCTTTTAACAATGGAAAGGGGTTGGCCCAGTAGCTGCTTTCTTTTGATCCACGGTGGGTTTGTGTGGAGCCTGCCGCAACTCGTTCACCGAGGCGAAAGTGCTGTAACGCATCTTCGATATGCATATCAGCCATAATGGTTTTTTCATTGAATTCTATAAGTGTGAAGTTATTCATGTAAAGCAGAATATCCAGCGGGTCTTCACGATACAGCTCGTCAACTTCAGTGACCGGTACAATTTGCCGTGCATTTGAGCCGGTGTTTTTGTTGTAGCCGACTTCACGCCCGGCCATTTGCAGTTTTGCCTGTTCACTGAAGCCATCGAGGCAGGCGAATGCACCGGTTTCTGTGCCACAGAAGATCGGGCGGGTCACCTGGTCATGGGGCTGTTTAATCAGACTGATTTTACCCATGTCATCGGCTTTAATCAGCATTTCTGCAATATAGGGTTCATTATTGTCGTTGAAACGCACAATATAGCGGGTGCAGCCACAATGCAGAGGCAAATCACCATTGAGTATAGCGAGCACATTGTGAAGTGTTAAAATAGGCTTTTTCGCATAGCCAAAATATTTCAGTTCATCTATGTTGGGTACAACCCCTACCAGTAGATTGCTCTCGTTATCATAATAATAGCCAAGGTCTTCTTCACCGGCGTTCGGGTCACCAAAGAAAAATACGCCATCCGGTGACCGGTTGCTGGTGATGTCATCTATTTTGGCAAATGGAAACAGATTAAGCAGTCCCGGCTCCATTTCTATGCAGCCTCTGGATTTGTGGATAAATGTGATAATCAGTGATGCGCCCACCTGTAAGGGGACTGAAACCCAGTCATTTACATTGATATTTTTTAGTCGCAGCGGGTTATGGCCCAGTTCATAAAAAGGTCTGGCGCGTTTGTTTGACGGGGTCGAGTAATCGACTCCGGTTTTCATATCCGCAGCGATGGTCAGGGGGATATGAGAAAGCAATGAATAATCGGCAGGGTAGTTAAAGTAGTGACCTGATATTTCACCGGCGGTGACATTGGGTGAGGCATCCATTCCCGGGGTACGGCGTACACCCTGGTCAAGGTTTACCTTATCCAGCAGTTGGCGGCGTGTTTCCAGAATCAGATCAGCCAGGGACTGAGCTTTATCCGTTACCTTGTTTTTTACCGTCTGCGTGGTTTCCAGTCCGGTGGAGACCACATCATTCTGTAAGCGTACCAGACGGCTATAGCCTGAACCCCGGTAATGGTGGAAGGCACCGTCCATAAACCGTATCAGTTCCCGTGCTTTTTCCTGTTTTCCCTGTTTTTCAAACTCACTGGTTTCCAGTATTTTAATTAAATCCCGGGTGCTGACGATTTTTATAAAGTCGATTTTATGTTCGGCCTCCTGTCGGTGTTTATCAGAGCGGTTTTCAAGGTCTGTGATAAATTCCTGCTTGTAGATTTTAAGAAAACGGGCAAATGCCAGGCTACGAAGTAACTGGCCAGGGGTGTTACAACCATCGCGGATCTCGAGAATTTCTTCCATTACAGTACCAGTGGTTAATTCAAATCGCTTCAATAGTAAACATTATGACGCTTTCAGGCCAATTAAGTGGATTGTGCGGGCTATTAAATTTATTGCTGATAGAATTTAAAATGTTATAAAGTAAATCAATATTAAATATGCTTAACAGGGATATCATGCTGTATTTTTTTGCTGCATTTTATGGGACTGTATTTTCCGGGCGGCATTTTTCAGGTTTTTGGCGGTTTAAATTCACATTCAGGGGGATGGATGCAACAACAGAACAAATCAGTAAAAAATAACAGGTGGTGGTATCGGTTCAGGCGTTTTATGGCGATTGAGTTTGATTCTGTCAGTCATGCTGAAAAGCTGGTTTCTACATTAGGGGGGGTACTGGGCATTACTCTGATTGCTTTTGTTAGCTACCAAATCACCGGTGCCAGTGGCTCAGCGCTGATTGTGCCGTCAATGGGGGCCTCCGCTGTACTGGTATTTGCGGTACCTCATGGTAAGTTATCACAACCCTGGTCATTAATTGGGGGGCACCTGATTTCAGCCGTTATCGGTGTGGCCTGTTATCAGCTCATACCCGAACCCTTTATTGCTGCGGGTATGGCGGTGGGGTTGGCGATAGGGGCTATGCATCTGCTGAGCTGTATCCACCCACCCGGTGGAGCAACGGCTCTGGCGGCTGTTATTGGAGGGCCTGCTATACACAGTCTGGGTTTTTCATATGTTCTTTCACCCATATTATTAAATGTCAGTATTATCTTTATTATCGCCATTGTTTTTAACAGTATCTTTCCCTGGAGGCGATATCCCGCTGCGGTTATGATGCGTTTTACAGAGCAGCCACAGCAGGCGAATAAACTGAGTGCTCATCTCGTGAGTAAGGAAGCGGTAGAACAGGCATTATCAGATATGGACCTGGTAATGGATGTCACGACTGAAGATATTCAACGGGTTATTCAGCTAAGTCTTGAACACTCATCTAATAAAAAGCTGACCTCCCAGCAAATTATACTGGGGCATTTTTATACCAATGGGCAGCATGGCCCTGAGTGGTCGGTGCGTAGAATTATTGATGAATCGAGTTCGCTAAACCCGAAAAATGATATGGTGATTTACCGGGTAGTTGAGGGTCATCGTTTTAATACGGCGGATAGTTGCAGTCGTGAAGAGTTTGCTGGCTGGGCTGCAAGAGAAATGTATCCTAATGAGCTGCAATAGGGGGAATTGATGGCTTGCGGCAGACATTTGGCTACCTCTTTTTAGCCAGATCAAGTATGATAAGCGGTTGTTATCCCTTAGTTACAGGCTTTTTTTAATGATATATCTGGTTCTTGATGTGCAGTCTACTCAGCATACTGATAAATGCAGTCTGCTCAATGCCTGGGTGAATGTTCACACAAAGAACGAAGCAATGAGTATAATTAGTGATGAGTTGTCAATGCTGGGCTGGGCTGTCACTGACCTTGTTGAAGCGACACCCACAACTGAAGATGATTATTTCCCTCCCTGCGCCTCGCTTGATGCGTTTAATGAAGCAAGAAAAAGCCTGTTTGTTCTGCGATTTTTCTGAAAATGGCAACTTTTAGTTTTAATTTATCTTAAATGTGCATTCAATGGCTATTTGATGAGTCGTGACTCAACTTTCACATCACTGGGTTTGTCCAGTCCGATTTTAAAAGCCATCGCTGATCAGGCCTATAAAATACCGACCGCTATTCAGTTGCAGGCTATTCCCCCTGTAATTAAAGGCCGTGATGTAGTGGCGATTGCACAGACTGGCACGGGCAAGTCTGCGGCATTTATATTGCCGATTTTACAGCGCCTGTCAAAGGGAAAGCCTGCTGAAGCTAACCAGGTCAGGGCTTTGATATTGACACCGACACGAGAGCTTGCCGTACAGGTGGCGGAGAGTGCTGCAAATTATTCAAAGTATTTGCCGCTCAGCTCTGAGGTGGTTTATGGCGGAGTGAAAATCAACCCTCAGATGATGCGTCTGCGTAAAGGTGCGGATGTGCTGGTTGCAACTCCGGGTCGTCTACTGGACCTGTATCAGAAAAATGCGGTTAAATTTAATCGATTAGAAGTTTTTGTACTGGATGAAGCAGACCGTATGCTGGATCTGGGTTTTATTTCGGATATCAGTAAAATTATTCAATGCTTGCCGAAACAACGTCAGAACCTTATGTTTTCAGCCACTTTTCCGGATGATGTGCGCAAGCTCGCCAGGGGGCTGGTTAAAAATTCGGTGGAAATTTCTGTTGCGGGTGGGAATAAGGTTACTCGAACAGTTAAGCACTGGGTGTGCCCGGTTGATAAGAAAAAAAAACCCGCATTACTTGTATACTTTATCCAGAACAATAACTGGCAACAGGTACTGATTTTTGTTCGCACAAAAAAAGCGGCAAATAAATTAACACTCTATTTAAATAATAATGAAATACCTGCGGTGGCTATTCATGGCGATAAAAGTCAGGCTGCACGTAGTAGAGCGTTAAATGAGTTTAAACAGAATAAAATTTCTATTTTAGTTGCTACTGATTTAGCTGCCAGAGGTCTGGATATAGAGCAGTTACCCTGTGTTATTAATTTTGATCTGCCTGATGTTGCGGCAGATTATATTCACCGAATTGGGCGCACGGGCAGGGCAGGAAGTGAGGGACAGGCAGTATCGCTGGTTTGTGCAGATGAATTTGAAAAATTATCTGATATAGAACATTTACTTAATCAGCTATTGCCACGTAAGCTCATTGATGGTTTTGAGCCGGCTCATGATGTACCTGAATCGCGCCTGTGGAAGAAACCGGCAAAGCTGAAGAAGCCTAAAAAACCTAAAGTAAAACGTGCTAATGCAAACACAGAAGTTGTTTTGCAGCAGAAAAAAAAGAAAAGTAAATCTAAATTCAGCAAGAAAAAACGCACAAATATGCCTAAATCTCCGGATAGTAAAGTATCTCACACCCGCAGAGATAAGCGTAATTAATTAAAACACCAGAGATATGATATTTTAGATGTTACCTAGTACTCCTCATCATCTTCATTGCCCTCCGACCATTGTTGAGTTTGTTCCAGCAGCATGTTTTCCTGGTGTAGTTTCCACATAGCTTCTTTATATTTCTTCTCTTTTTCGCTGAGCGTCTTTTTCTTGTTTTTGCTTTTGTTTCTTGATGTTGTTTTTACTTTGCTTTTATTTATTTTCTTTTTCGTATAGGTTTTTTTCTTATAGGGTTTTGCTTTTTTAACGGTGACTTTTGCTGTAACTGTTTTTACGGGTTCAGGTTTTTTTTCAACAGGAGCTGGAGTCAGTACAGGGGCCGGTTTTTCAGGGGCCAGTTTTGACTTAATAATGTTAATTTCTGACTCTACTTCTGCGCGACCACTGATACTGGCCAATTTTAACAGCTCGAGTGCTTTAGGCAGATCCTGTTTTACGTATATACCGTGATGGTACATTTGCCCCAGTATAATTTGTGAGTCAGCTTTATTGCGGCCGGTTCCAGAGGATATATCATTAAACCATTCGGTGTGATCATGATTGCTATATCCTTTTTCTTTTATTTCCAGGTAGATCAGACGATTGGTTGCAGCCTTGTATTTTTTGTCGGCTGCTTTTTTATACCAGACTTTTGCTGCTTTTACGTTCGTCTCTACTGATACTCCAAATTCATAATAGGTGCCTATTCTATACTGGGCAAGCGTATTTCCTTTGTCTGCCTGAATTTTTAAAAGGTTAAAAATTCGGTTTCCATATGGGTTTTCAGCTGCATTCAAATAGTTTATCTGCACTAAAAAGCACAGATAAATAAGCAGACTAATACTCAATCTCAGGTTCGTGTTTCTCAATGTACTGCCTCGTATACTGCATAAAGAAAATTCAATTCCAGTTTGTTATCATTTGTCTTTATTAATCCTATTATAGTGTATTATAAAAAAAATTCTGAATGTTGCTTAAGTTGTTGAATTATATAAGTTATTAATTAATTTTATGTCGCCAGGCAAAGGCCTGAGTTAAGGGTGTTTTATTGCCGGTTATATGCTTCGAATGGGTTATTGGTACATGAATCAGGCAGATATAAGTTGTAGAAATGCATGCTTTATAACAGTGGGGTGCGAGTAGATAGCATTGTTAAAAAAGGTTAACTGAACAGCATCGGTTAAACGGAGTGTTTTAATAAATGCAGATCAATCAGGTCGGCCAGCTTTTCGTTGAGGTGTTCTTCAAAGTTATCAAGTTTTCTGTCAAACAAGGCCAGGTATTTAGCCGCCTTGTCGTGAGTTAAGGTTTTATTATTAATGTAATACTGCATTTCTGGCAGTTTTTTATCGTATCTGGGTGTTAGTTGCCAGTGAATAAAATCTGCGTCTATCAAGTCAATTTCTGGCTGTGCAAAGCTGCAGAATGCGTCGATAAGGTTTACCCCCTGAGGCCCAAGGCACCCCGGCTCTACTCTGCAAATAACCGTTAGTTTTTGCTCATCAGATAAGGGCAAGCTTGCCGCCATAATATTTACTCTGCTGGATGACCTAAAAGAGATTCTGGGGGCTTAAGCAACTGGTGGTGTAGTTTGCGCAATTACCCGACCAGGCAACAGTCCGTTTAGCTATTACCACCTAATATACTGTCTTATGAGACATTATAGGTTATTAATTGTTTTTTTCCTGATCTGACTGTTCATATAGATGGCTGACCGGTGTGCCATATATTTTTTCAAGATGAGTAACCAGCTGATTATATATGTTTTTATCTACCCGGCGAAAATTTGACAGAGGAAATGCATCAGGTGCTTTATGCAGCATCTGAACTTCAATGTTGTGTTGGTGCATTAAATCATATATTCGTTGTAATTCTTTTTCTGGCTGCCGGCAAACATCATCATAGTCAACTTCGATGACGCGTTCAGGATCCACTTGACTTAAGCCGGCATCAATGTCTTTTTCAAACAAGTATTGTTGTCCAGCACATTGCTCAAGCAGGTCTTTCTGAAAAAGTGCCTCATAGCCTCTGGCATGAGGGGTTAGCCATGTTTTTCGCGTCCATTCGCTTCTTGTTCTACCAAAATATACGGACTGCGCAACGGCCAGTGGGTTTCGCTTGCAACGTATAAATAGAGCCTCCGGAAAAATTTCCAGCAGCGCCGGAATGCGTAAACTGTGCCCAACACATTTATCTATAAAAGGCTTATTAAATACTTTTTCAAGCCCCGCTGTTATTCGATGAATATAGCGTTGGTGTTGATCAGACAGGTCTCCCTTTTCAAGGTAGCCCATGGGCAGTACATCTCTCCAGATAAAATCACTGTCGGAGCTGCCGCCCAATACAGAGGATGAGCCATAATAACTTTCATATTTCTCATCTGTATTGCTTGTATAGCCGAGTAATTTAGCAATTTTACTGGCGGTTACAATGGGAGGGTAGCCGTTATATATATGGCGCATACGAATAGCCATATTTGGAATGTAGCTAACATCAAAGGCATGACAGACTATCTGCCCGAGCAGGGTTGTGCCAGAGCGCGGAGGACCTATAATAAAGGTGGGTGTGTTTTGAAGTTTGTGATTCCTGGAAAGCGTATTTTCCAGTTGGCCTAATAAAGTAAATAAGGCTTTTTCAGGGATGCGTAACAGGGTTTCAATCATTTATGAATAGCTCAAAAAGTGTGACTTATATTTCTTGTTTAATGATCCATGGAATTTCGCATTCACCGGATTGTGTGGCAATAAAGGCAGAATTACCGGTAATAGTGACTGAAATATTCATTGTTCGCTCAACCATTGCAGCAAGTGGGAGTATATCTGACCACTCAAACTGATAAATTGAAGCACGTAGCAGGCTCAATTTGCTCTGTTCCTGAGCCCACCAGGCGTCTGACTTTGTATTAAAGCTGTATATTTTTACAGTATCAGCAATGCGAGTTGCTTTTTTCACCCTGTCTGGTGCAGGTTCACCGACATCTATCCACAATGAGACCTTGTCATCCAGTGTGCGTCGCCATATATCCGGTTGATCTACATCGCTAAGGCCTTTAGTGAAGCTTAGCTGCTCCTGAGCATTTATGCAAAATGCCAGCACCCGTACCATCATACGCTCCAATGTCTCGGATGGGTGCAGGGCTGTGGTTAGATTGAGTGTGTCATAGTAGTCACGATTCAAATCGGATAATGATATTCTAAACTTATAAATGGTTGGTTTTATTGCCACAATAATGTCTTAATATGAGGTGTGCGGCCTTGTTGCTGCCAGGGAGTGGATATTCAATTTGCTGCATTTTTACACCCTTTATTATACGCTACACCTTTAACGATTCATCTGTTTTTTTGTTTTACTGGTTGCTGTGGCGGTTAGAGGGTCGTCCGGCCAGTAGTGTCGTTTGTATTTACCGCGTAATTCTTTTTTGATCTCATGGTAAGCGGTTTTCCAGAAACTGCTCAGATCCTGAGTGACCTGCATGGGGCGGCGGGCAGGAGAGAGCAGGTGCATCATTACTTTGCACTGACCGCCTAATAAAGTGGGGGTCTCATGCAGGCCAAATACCTCCTGAAGTCTGACCGCTAAAACCGCCTGTGATGGATCTGAATAGTCAATACGCACAGATGAGCCACTGGGCACGGCGATTGTCTCAGGAGCCTGCTTGTCTATGTACTGCAGTTGAGGCCAGCTTAGCTGGCTGCTGAGTATGCTATAAAGATCGAGTTTCTGGCATTCTTTAAAGCTGTTCTGAGTATTTAGATAAGGTAATAACCAGATCTCCAGGGTTGCTAATAAGTAAGCATCAGAAAAATCAGGTAGAAGGGCATCACTGCCGGTAGATTCTGTAACGCCACCTGAATGAAGCTGATGGTGAATGAATTGAATGCGTTGTTTAAGGTTGAGGGCCTGAGCTGACCAGTTTAAACAGCTCAGCCCCGATTTTTTCATGGCGGATAGCAGGTACTTAAGAACGTCATCTCTGGCTGGCTGCTGTGATATGCTTTGCTGCAGTATTATCTGTCCAATAGTGGTTAACTGTCTGGATTCGACTCTTAATAATTTTTCATTCCATTTCATTTCTTCTGTGATTTCAATCTGCTCACAAAAATATTCCTGTAGATGATTTTCTGATATTTGTGCGGCAAGGTAAATTGTTGCTTCAGCTCCTTTATTATCAAGGCTGGCAGCAACAAGACAGCTATAAAGTGATTGATTCAAAAAATCAGGGGTTATTGCTCCCTTTCCACTGCTGAGCAGGTAATGCGGTGAATCCGGTGAACGCTGCCTGGCTATTCTGTCAAAGTATGCGTAAGCTAATAGTACACCGCTCAATTCAGGGCTGATCTGTCTGTTCCTGATTTTTTTATCAGAGTATCTTTCAACTCGTTTTAAATAGTCATTAGCCGATGAAATAATGCGCTTACATGTGCTTATATCAACACCTTTTACATAACGTTTATCGATGTGATTTATAGTGCTTAAAAACTGTAGCCTGTCATTAATATCAATACTTTTTTCGACACCGGATTTAAATATATCGTTTTCAGTTAGCAATGCAGAAATCAGGCAGGCCTGATAGGTCAGATCCATATCTATAGAGCAAAGCATCATATGGGCAAGCCTCGGATGACACCCAAGCTGCAATATTTTTTCCCCGTGTCGAGTAATTTTATTGCCTGAGTCCAACGCGCTTAGTCGTTGTAATAGTTTATTTGCATGTAGAGCCGCATTTTCAGGAGGAGGATCAATCCACGATAACTCATTAATATTTTTAATGCCCCACTTTGCAAGTTCCAGCATAAATCCGCTTAAATCAGCATGCAAAATTTCTGCCTGAGAGTGTTTAAGTAATCGTCTATGTTGATTGTCTGACCATAGCCTGTAGCACACGCCGGGGGACAGGCGACCTGCTCGACCGCTGCGTTGGGTTGCAGAATCAGCTGAGATAAACTGTGTTTTTAACTTGTTCAGCCCTGAGGAGGGGTTGTAATAGAGTACCCGCTCCAGGCCTGAATCAATAACACAGTTGATGCCTTCAATGGTAATGCTGGTTTCTGCGATATTTGTTGAAAGCACTAATTTACGAGTGCCGGGCCTGGATGCATGAATTGCCTGGTCCTGCTGTTGCCGGTTTAAATTTCCGTATAGTGTTGTAGTGTAAATATTATCTATTTTTTCATTATACAAATAATCATTTATTTTGGATTCAAGATGTTTTATTTCTCTTATTCCAGGTAAAAAAATCAGGCAGTTACCGTCATGTTCATGGATCACTTTTTTTGTGATGTTAAATAAATTTAATATTAACTGTTGTTGTTGGGATAGGTTGTTAGAAACAGGGTATAAAATATGCCTGATATCTACGGGGAAACTTCGTCCGGTACTTTTTATGACGGGTGGATGAGTCGTTGAGTCACGGCAGAGCAGGTCTGATATTGCTGAGGTATTAATGGTGGCAGACATTATCAATATCTTTATTTCAGGATTAAGAATATTCTGGCTTTGTTGGCATAAGGCCAGTGATAAATCGGCATGTAAATTTCGCTCATGAAATTCATCAAAAATCACAAGTGCTATATTTTTCAATTCAGGATCTGCCTGAAGTTTTTTTGTTAAAATACCTTCAGTGATGACAAGAATTTTAGTTTTTTCTGAAAAGCAGTTTTCCTGTCGTATCTGGTATCCAATGGTTTTACCTATGCTTTCATTTAATAGAGATGCCATTCGCGCCGCTGCATTTCTTGCCGCAATACGCCTGGGTTCCAGAACTATTATCTGCTTTTCTTTTAACCAGCTCTGACTGAGCAGGGCGATGGGGACCGCTGTGGTTTTACCCGCCCCGGGCGGGGCTTGCAGTATTACGCGGTTGTGCTTATTTAAGGCATGCTGGATATCAGCTATAACGTCATTAATAGGCAGATTTATCATTTTGAACCTAAGGTTAACTGTTCTGTTTTAATCTAATGAAGTCGCAATAATGTTGCACGAATTTGAGGGTGTTGAGTGTTACTTAATGTCATAGCGCGGATATTCGCTTTTGTGTATGGATGTACGAATGTCGTGGATGCCGGCATCTGTGTGTGAAGGCGGCGTTGCGCAGAAACGGTGTAGCATTCTGAGTATACATGTATTTGGGTGCTTTACTGACTATCTCAGAATTATGGCATATATGCGTGATTTCAGACAAATTATTTACAAATAATACGTAAGTGGTTGAAAAACTGCACTTTATCACATTAATATAAACAGCAATCGTTTAATTTTTTGAACGTACCTGTGAAATATTCGGATTAAGGGGGCTAACTGATTTTTATCTAATGATAAATAGCGGGTACAAGTGCTTTAATGCGGGGGGTGTTTAATTCAGAATTCTTTATAATAGGCTCAGTATATTAAAATATATTCATTTTGTGAGATATATTCCGCATATTTTTTTAAATGATAATTTTATAATCCATTCGTTCCAGTACAAAATACGTAATATGAATTACGAAATAGTGGGATACAACTTTATGAATGTAACTTTATGATTATAACTACAGGAAATTAATATGAAAAAAATTATCAATGCATGTGTCATAGCTGCCGCGATTGGTAGCACAAGCAGTGTTTTTGCTAAAAATGATATTCTTAGTATGGTTGGAACCTGGAAATGGGAAGGCTTTACCATTAAAGTAGATAAGTGTGATGCTACAGAAGTGTGTGCTGAGGTAATTTCTGGTCCTAAGAATGTTGGCATGCAAATGATTAAGAGCAAACTTAAGTCTGTAGATGGTAATTTTGTAGGTAAAGTGGCTCACCCTCAAACAGGCGATACCTATAACTCAAAGCTAAGTGTTAATGATAGTAACTCGTGGCATATTGATGGCTGTACTGATGCGAATGTTTGTGCCAGTGGCGATTTTACACGAGTTAAGTAAATAATTTTTGTTTGCTTCTTAAATCTTAAATAAAAATACCCGGTTATAATTATTATATAACCGGGTATTTTTTTATGGCTTTCCCTATAATATATATGCTATCCCTGCGTGAACTGCTTACTTTGTTAGCAATATCTTTATGATTCCGCCGTTTTATTAAAGCCGTTAATAACTTTAAGAATAATGCCGGTAACTAAAAATACCAGGCCTATTTGCCAGAAACTAACCAGTATAAATTCAAACTTGCTGGAGTCACCAAAGTTCACGGTTGGTGGCATATTCAGGAAGATGCCAGCGGCCTGTGCAGCCATAAAGAAAAAGGCGGCTATTAAAACTATTCTGCTTGTCCATGTAATTGTTTTTTTGTTGTCCTTTTTAAATGCAATACTTGCAACAATAAAAACAAACCCAGCAATCGCAACAGCCGCAGCAAACCACATAAACGGCTTCATGTATGGCATCATAACGACCATCATATCTATCATGGTATCCTTCATTGTTTTCCCCAGTTTTAGTTTCTAATTTTAAATATCATAACGTAAAATCGTTGTTTAAATAAAATTTGAACGATGAATAATTGATGTTGTTCACAATATTTACAACTTCTAATATAAAACTTTTATCAGAATAGATTGTCGTGGTTATGTGTTCGCATAGATTTTATATATAATTTATACGGGTATAAAATATACATATGAAAGATGTTGTAATATTAAGCAGGAGGAGGGTCTGGTATCTGGGAAATAATCATACAGACCTTTCTGTATGATTATTTATGTATAAATGAAAGAGGCTGTTTATAAATCTATGTGCCGGGTTCTATTATTCCCACTTCAGCCATGAGTTTAATATTTTTCCCCACCAGCGTTCAGTTTCAGGTAACAGGTATACTACCAGAGCCTGTGGTGTGCCAACGCCTACAATATTAATATTTTGCAGGTCCTCCAGTAGGCCTGATGTGACAGCTTCATGTACAAAGGTGTCACCTTCAAGGTGCCAGTCTTCTATAACGGCAAAAACGGCTTTGACTTCGTCTATGCGGTTATTCAAGTGTAAGTGAGATATATGTCTTGCCAGCTCAGTTAGTGCAACATAAATTGGCAGGTCATCACTTTTTTCATGTTCAGACAGGAGGTTGTGCCATGTGGGGCTAAAGTCCGGTGATACTACGAGTATCGGGTTTATCATTTCTTCTTTTGTAATCATGGCGCTTGTAAACTCAATAAAATTTTAACATTTATAAAAGAGCTGCCTGGTTAAGGAGCGGCTCAGTAAATTAGATAAATAGCAATATCTTATCTGTTGGTTAATGGTACTTATTTGACCCTGCTATTCTCTACAAGTAAAAACTATACATAGAAAGGTGGGAATTAAAAGTACTAAGTGCTCATTTTATAAACTTTTTAATATATTATTGAATAATAATAAGTTATGTAACCAAAAGTGCTTTATGCTGAGCGAAAATAAGCTATATTAGAAAGGATTCGGAATGAATTATCGACCAAAGACAGATTATTACTGTTTTGATTATAAGGGGGTATTGTCATCCTCTATTCTTGCAATACGTGCCTGCTCTTCCTCCCAGGCCGCTTTTATTTCCTGTAGAACCACATCTACATCAGCATCCTCTTCTATAGCGTTATGTTCTCCTGTGAGTATGGTTTCCGGGTCCAGCTCGCCGTTTTCATACAGGCTCCAGATTTCCTCTGCATATTTCCGGTTGTATAATTCAGGTGCATATTGAGCGTAATAGTGTGTGATTTTATTGATGTCGCGTGTCAGCATTTTTTGAGCATGATTATTACCTGCAGCATCAATGGCCTGAGGCAAATCAATAATGACAGGGCCTTGCTCATCAACCAGAACATTAAACTCAGATAAATCGCCATGAACAAGACCGGTGCACAGCATGCGAACAATGTACTGCATTAATGTTGCGTGGTCTTCGAGTGCAATATCCTCTGGCATTGATATATCGTTTAAGCGCGGAGCTACATCACCGTGTTTATCGGTTATTAGGTCCATTAATAAAACACCGTCAATACAGCCATAGGGTTGTGGAACCCGTACCCCCGCACTGGCAAGGCGGTAAAGCGCATCAACCTCAGCGGTTTGCCAGGATTGTTCCTGCTCCTGCCGGCCAAATTTTGAACCTTTCTCCATTGCCCTTGCTCTACGGCTATTACGGCTCTTACGACCTTCCTGGTATTGAGTCGCTTTTTTAAAGCTGCGTTTGTTGGCTTCCTTGTAGACTTTTGCGCAACGAATGCTTGATCCGCAACGCACAATATATACGGTCGCTTCTTTACCGCTCATCAACTGGCGCAGAACCTCATCTATCAGGCCGTCTTCAAGCAGTGGCTGTAATCGTTTAGGAATTTTCATAGCGCCCTTATACATTACATAGGCACAGTATGGAATACTGCTTTGTCTACAAATGCAAAATATGGTCATATAATCACATATTTAAGGCGTGTTACCATCAAATCCGCTGATTTAACTGGTTTGCAGGCATGTTTTACTCGCATTACTCATGTTTACAGGGGAGAATGATTTCTTATGAAATCAGCTTTAATCCACACATATTATCTTTTCCCCGTCTGCTTAATGCTCATGTTTTCAGCTAATTTGATGGCCTCAGATGGCTCGCTGCATAAACTAAGCGCGGGTAAATTCGTCGAAAAAAGCTGCAAAAATGTTAAATTACAGGTGCTGGGTGCCGGCGGTCCGGAAATTAATGATGGCCTGGCATCCGCATCCTTTCTGTTGTGGGTGAATAACAAAGCAAGAGTCATGATTGATGCTGGAGGAGGAAGCAGCCTGAATTTTGAAAAATCAGCGGCTGATTTTAACGATTTAGATGCTATTTTATTTACGCATTTTCATGTTGATCATTCTGCGGCTCTTCCTGTGTATATAAAAGCGGGCTATTTTAGTGGCAGAAGCCGAAATCTGATGGTTTTTGGTCCGCCAGCGGGCGGAGATTATCCATCCGCTGAGGATTTTATTGCTGCCCTTTTTAGTGATAAAGAAAGCAGCGCTTACCCTTATTTATCTGATAACTATCGCCAACAGGATTCGACGGACTTTTTAATAAAAGTCCGCAGTGTTAATTCAAATGGCAACATATGGCAATATTCGCTATCAGAGGATATCTCAATTGCCGCTATCGATGTAAATCATGGCCCGGTTCCAGCGCTGGCCTGGCGTGTAAACTATCGGGGTTGTTCTATCAGTTTTAGTGGTGATATGAACGGTAACAGTGGGCACTTACAAAAGCTTGCTGATAAAACAGATTTACTGGTGGCGAATAATGCCATACCACAGGCAGCAGGGCGGGTTGCAAAAAAACTGCATATGACGCCAAAAGTCATTGGCGAAATAGCCGCAGAAGCTCAGGTAAAAAAACTGTTATTGAGTCATTTTATGCTAAGAACTCTTAACACAAAATCAGAAAGCATGGCTTATATAAAACAGACATATCTGGGGGAGGTCATTCTTAGCAATGATTTAATGGTGGTTTCATTCTAATTGTCCCCTGATTGGGATAATCTGACATCATAGGGAGTAGTACAAACTGAAAAAACATCCAGCTCGGCTTTATAATTTTTGCTGGTAATGTTCATTAATCCTAAAACAGAGTGTAACAGGTTATCATGTGAGTAAGCCTGTTTTCTATTGAGTTTCAGGCAGGATGAGTCAATGTTTTCAGAGTACTGTATCTGGTTTGATAACCAGACGATAAATGGGATATGTGTTTGCTCCTGTGGGGCCATAAAATAGGGCAGGCCATGCAGGTATACACCATTTTCGCCTAGGGATTCACCATGATCAGACATATAGATCATGGCTGTATCTACATTGCTTTTAACTTTCAGGGTTTCAATTACGCTATCCAGAAAATAGTCGGTGTAAAGGATGGTATTATCATAGGTGTTTGTTACCTCTTCATTGCTGCAGTTCTGAACAGCTTTGCTGTTGCATAGTGGCTTAAATACAGCGAATTTCTCAGGTACGCGCTTGTAGTATGCAGGGCCATGGCTGCCTTGCTGATGTAAGATAATGACCGTGTCTTTAGTTATTTCATTAATTTTAGTATTAAGGTTGTGCAATAGTATTTCATCATAGCATTCTTCACCATTGCATAGGTCGGTGTCAGTAATCGTGTTCATGAATTCAGTTTCACTTCTGGCACACACGCCTTTGCAGCCTGAATTGTTATCGCGCCATAAAACATTAATGCCTGCATGTTTTAGTGCGTCTAGCATGTTCTCACGGTGACGAACTTTATCAAGGTCAAATGAGTCATGCTCAATGTCTGAAAACATACAGGGCAGTGATTCAGCTGTGGCTGTGCCGCAGGATGAGGTGTTTGTAAAATTAATGATATCCTGCTGTGCCAACTTAGGTGTTGTGTTTCGGGCGTAGCCATTCAGTGAAAAATTTGCGGCTCTTGCAGTCTCACCTACAACAATAATGAGTAATTTAGGTTTGTTCTGGCGGTGATCGTTTTTTTCTATTTTTGTGTCGGTGTATATTTTAACGAATTCACGATTTTTATTTTTATGGGATATTTTTATATGTTTATATAGAGATATTATTGGGTATACCGGGTTGATATAAAATCGCAGATCTCTATTCTCCCTGCCAAGATAAGATAATTCTTTATATGATGAGTATACAGTTGACGATGTTAGCAGAGTCAGAAGAATTAATGCCGCCATTCTGGAATATATTTCTCTACCTGCCGTTTGGACTTTTAGTTTTACAGTATAAATATAAGTTGATGGCAATATTCCATACAGTAGAATATGAACAAATAGCCCTGTGTTCAGCAGATCAAATGCCTCATTGGTGTCTGTTTCGATAACATTTTGTATCATTGAATAACTAATGACCGTTCCATATTCATCAATAAAATAGCTGATGACTGAACTGCTGATGAGCGCGAATATCAGTGCAAATTTAAGCGTTTTTATATGACTAAATATTGAAATAAGTAAATATATTAATGTCAGAATAAACATAAATAAGGATACTGAAATTAATACATTATCGGTTAATGAGTTTCCCATTCTATTGCCGAGCAAGGTCCAGAATGTGATATTGTCAACCGTGATTATATAAACAGCTACAATTAATATTAATGAAGTAATCGATATAGATGAATTCGAAACCCTATTAATTAGATGTTTTAATGTTGACTGATTGCGCATGATTTTATAATGCCTTAGTTGTATACAATGCTATAGGGGGTGTTTTTTACGGTTACGTTGTCAAGTCTGTATTTCAATTTTCGATATGTCGTTGTTGCCCATGCTGCGTGAGCCAGTGCTTTTTCTCTGAGTTTGGGGTGAATTTTATGACTATTAATTAATGTATTATTTTCATAAATGTACTCACTAGCGGGTTTGTTTTTTTGTAGAATAACAACATTTTTTCCTTCCATATAGGCCTGTGAATCTCCAAATTGCATTATAGCTCGTCCCGTGTAAGATGTGTTTTGTTCCATAATTGAAGGAGACAAGTCGTGGCCAATAGCAGGGTTAATGCTATCAACACCCATTAATGAGAGCATGGTAGGTAGTATGTCTATCTGGCTAGCCACCGGCTGATAAAGAGTAGGGGATATGCTTTTTCCAATAATTAATGCAGGTATTTGAAAATGGCGTACAGGAACAGGGGCCGTTCCATAAACTTTGTCGCTATGGTCGGCAATTATCACAAATAAGGTGTTATTCCAGTAATCCGATTGGCGGGCATTTTTTATAAATTTCCCTAATGCATAATCCGCGTATTTAACTGCATTATCAACTGTTTTTCTATTTTTCCCTTCAATTTTTATTCGTCCTTCAGGGTAATCAAAAGGAGAATGATTTGATGAAGTAAATATCAGGCTAAAGAATGGCTGATTTTTTTTATAACTTTCGAATTCCTTATGTGCCCGGTTAAATAAATCTTCATCAGATACTCCCCATGAACCATAAAATACAGGGTTGTCATAATCGTTTTCATCAATAATTTTATTGAATCCATTATTAGCAAAAAAACGTTTCATATTGTCAAAATGCGATTCACCACCATAGATGAAACTGGTTTTATAATTGTGACGTGAAAGCAATTCAGCAAGCGTAAAAAAATTTACCTGAGATTTACCCAGTTTAACCACGCTTCTTGCTGGCGTCGGGGTAAATCCAGTGATGATCGCTTCTATGCCTCTAACTGATCGTGTACCCGTTGCATACATGTTATTAAACCAGATTCCCTGGCTTGATAATTTATCTAACTCGGGTGTTAACTTCTTTCCTCCCAGAGCGCCTACGTATTCAGCGCCCAGGCTTTCTTCAAGAATTATTACCAGGTTTAATGGTTTTTTGCGTTTAATAAATGCTTTTTGATAATGTAGAGTAGGTATATTTGTATTTAAAAAATTATCTGAATCAATATTCATTTCATCTTTTACTATATTAACGGCTTGAAGTTCAGATATTGTTCCATAGGAAAATCGGGACCTGTCTTCCTGATTAAACTCATAAATAGCATAAAGCACAGAATAAGCAGAACTTAGCGCCAGCATATTTATTAATGGGTCTGATGAAAAAGCAACGGTGCTCGGGTTGACAGGGCGATGATCATAAGTTGATCGTATAGTTGAAATACATATGACTAGCACTGCAAAGCTTATAAAAAAAGATTTAAATATGCTGTTTTTAGAAGCGGCATAATATGCCTTATTAAGTTTATAAAATAATGCAAAACTACCTGTTATTGTTATGAAAATTACAAAAAACAGGGGTAATTTATAAGCTGACCACAGTGTAGAAAAGACCTCTTTTGGGTATCTGAGGTACTCTACATACAGATAATTTGGTCTTAGATCATACTGATTGATAAAGGAGGGCGTTGTTAACTCAATAAATATAATTAATGAAAATATAATCACCAGGTACATATTGACCAACTTAAACCATATCAGTGAGATTTTTTTATTGATTGATGCGTATGGTGTTAATGAAGCAGGAATAATAATAACTAATCCCATGAGTACAAAATCAAAGCGCACACCCTGTATTAAAATGTATATAAAATTCTGCCACTCAGGAAGTCTATCTATCTGCCACGTTATCAGTATAATTCTTGATAGGCTAAGTGCGAATAGTGAAGCGGATATAAATATTAAGTATGGCTTGAATTGTTTTATCTGCATATTCTCTTTGTTCTCAAGTATAAAGAAGATATTACACTTTAAACCTTAAGAACTGCTTAACATTTTATAATTAGTGCGTATCCAGAAATGCATCGTCGCGAAAGCGAAATTGAAATGTTAGATTTGCGTCACTAGATATAGGCGTTTGGTTATTCCAAGCAACTATATATAGTGGCGTGAAGAGGGCGTTTCAATTTCGTTTGCAGCAGATGCCTATTTCTGGATGGGCACTAATTAGTGTTAATAAATATAATTGCTATTAAATATTATTTCGAATAATTTCGTATTATTGAATCTACTATGTTGAATCTTAAGGCTCCCTTAAGCTAATCTTAAGCTAATCTTAAGATCAGTGGTGTAATGTGACATCAAATTTTTATGCGCTATTCTAATATATGAAATTACTTATAATTGAAGATTCAACTAGATTAAGGCGCTCCCTGGTTACCGGTTTTACCCGTTTGGGTTATGCTGTTGATGATTCTGCAGATGGCAGGCAGGGGCTTGGTTATGCGCGGTCAAATCACTATGATGTCATTATTCTCGATTTAATGTTGCCTGGTATGGATGGTTTAAGCGTATTGCAGGAGCTGCGCAGTCAACACGATGAAACTCATGTATTGATACTTTCAGCTAAAGATGATGTAAATGATCGTATACAGGGGCTTAATTCAGGTGCTGATGATTACATGATTAAACCTTTTTCCTTTGATGAGTTGCACGCCAGATTATTGACACTTACCCGGCGCAAGCATAATGTAAAGTCACCACTAATCGGCATTGGAGAGCTGGTTATTAATACTGTTATGCGCCAGGTCAGTGTTAATAGTAAAAAGTTATCGCTTACACCTACGGAGTATATTATTCTTGAGCACCTTAGTCTGAATGCCGATCGTGTTATTACCTATTCATCACTCATTGATCAGATCTGCAACTGTCAGGATACGATTAGCCGGAATACGCTGGAGGCGCATATAAGCTCGTTGCGTAAAAAGCTGAAAATAGTTAATTTACTGGATTTTATTAAGACAAAACGTGGATTTGGGTATTATGTAGATAATAATTAAATTTATTTATTATCCGAATAGAAGGAGTTAATACCTGTTTTTCAGAAGCACTCGCGCATCTCCCTTTTGACTCGATACTCACAGCTTGTTTCCGTATATATTCAGTAGTGCAATCGAATTGTACTGTTAGCTGATTTTTCCAGGTTAAGGTTAAAGGTTAAATAAATTTTGAAAACGTTTTCACTTGAAAAGCAACTTAGTCGACGTGTTATTTTACTCAATGCAGTGATTTTTACGGTTGTGGTTTTAGCTTTTAATATTATTATTAGTTTCTGGCTGATACATGAACATGATGAGGAGATTGAGGCGAAAGCTCAGGTTCTCATTGCATTAATAAAAAATATGCCGGGTGATTTTGATTTTAATTCTTCTCATGAACTGATGTCTGCACTTGAAGCATCAGTAAATCAGGAGTACTTTCAAATCTGGATTGATAATCAAAGTGTTTTTGAGAATTTTCATTCTTTTAAGTCTATTAATTTACCCTTTACCTCCACCAATGCTCCTGTCGAGCTTATTCATGACATGGTTTTACCCGACGGTCGTAGGGGGCGTATGATCCAGATTACTTTTTTACCGCAGGTGGAGAACGAGCCTTCAGCTCTTCATGGAAAATCAGCAAATAGCAGGTTGGTGACTCTGCTGCTTGCAAATGAGCGTGAGGATCTGGATTTTCTCATTAATAGTGTACATATTATTACCGTTATATTGACGGTTTTTATTTTAATCGTGCTTTATATTCTTGTGAAAAACACGGTAAGGAACAGCTTTAAACCTATTCATATTATAAACCAGCAAATACAGGCACTGGATGCAGAAAAATTACATAATAAGCTGCAAATTGAATCACCTCCAGATGAACTTAAAGAGTTTATTCAACAATTTAATCTTCTACTTAACAGGTTAGATCGGTCTTTTTACAGGGAGCAGCGTTTTTCCTCAGATGTGGCCCATGAGTTGCGAACACCTATTGCAGAACTGCGTACAATGTCCGAAATTGCTTTAAAATGGCCATCTGATATGGCATTAGCGGAAGAGTTTTTTTCAGGCGTTTATGATGCCAGCATACAGATGCAGGCCTTAGTTAATAATTTGCTGGCATTGGCTCGTTGTGAAAAAGGAAATATTAATCTTAGTAATATGTGCTTTTCAATTAGTGATATGATTGAAGGTTGCTGGGGACATTTCAGTCAAATGGCTGACAAAAAAGAAATCAGGCTGAATTGTGATATCCCCGATAAGTTACTCATCGAGAGCAGTCATTCAGAGTTTGAACAAATCATAACTAATTTGTTGTCTAATGCTATAAGCTACAGTCGCAGTTACACTGAATTACTTATTCAGGTTGAGTTTGATGGTGTTTTTTTGAGTTTGCTTATTACTAACACAACAGATTTACTGAATGTTGATGATCTTGATTTTATGTTTGACAGGCTATGGCGTAAAAATAAGGCGCGTTCACCCTCTGAACACTCAGGGCTTGGTTTGTCGCTGGTGAAAGCTTATGTTGATTTGCTGGATCTGGAGGTAGCAACAAAGCTGATTGATGGTGAAAAATTTATGGTTACGATAAGCAAAATAAAACATGTAAATGATTTTAATTAAAGCTTTTATTTGTGTTCAATTAGCTGATTAATTTTTTGATAAAATTGGCTAATGTTGTACTCGCTGCGCATAAATGCCATGCAGCTTGCGCATAAACAGTCATCATATTGTTTGAAAATGTAATCTCTATGTTGCTGTTTAAGCTCAATCGTTTCACACTGGCAGTTAATAACATCACCGCATTTGCATTCAAAATTTTTCTGGCAATGTGGACAGGTTTTGGTTTCGTGTTTGCTTGTTTTCATTTTTATACTGCGTTTTAACCTGGAAAAGTCAATTGAATACCCAGAAGGAGTGTTCGGGATGAAGTGCCATTCACGATCATATGCACCTGCACCTGCACCCATGAAATAAGTGCATTTGTGCGCAAAACCGAATGGGTGTAATAGCATTACATAAAAAAATCATATTTTTCAATAGTTCACCGTTAATTCATGGGTTCAACTTAGGTTTCCAGATTTTAAAGTGTGCCATCTTCAGTCGTGTTATCAACCGCACTTGCTTTCGCCACAGTTAAGGCAAGTCATGCAGCCATCCATTAATATGGTGGCTTTTGTATTGCATTTTTTGCAAAGCTGAGCGCTATCAGGAAAGGTGGATTCGTTCTCGGCATTGTTGTTAGTGAGGCTCTGGTGTGTTCTATATTCTTCGCGTTTCTGCTTAATGAGTTTCTTCTGGTGCTCATCGGGACCGTCGTCTACTATCAGGCCAATGAGTTTCATATGGGCTTCAATTGACTCTCCAATTTCTGCTACCAGTGAAGGCATAAATTTACCGCCTTTTTTGAAGTAACCTCCCTGGGGATCAAATACGGCTTTAAGCTCCTCGACCAGAAAGCAGACGTCACCGCCTTTGCGAAATACAGCGGATATTACGCGGGTAAGAGCAACAACCCACTGGAACTGGTCCATGCTTTTTGAATTGATAAATATTTCATAAGGTTGTCGTGCCTCATGATCAGTGCCCTGGTTAAGAATAACATCATTAATGGTGACATATAGTGCGTGTTCTGAAAGTGGGGTTTTAATTTTATAGGTGGAGCCCAGTAGCATTTCGGGGCGTTCTACATTTTCATGCATGGTTTCACGTTCAGGTGCTATAGGTGCATCTATAATTTCTTCTTCATCTTTAACGACTTTGAAAGCAACGATTTTTTTATCGATTTTAGTTGCCATTGGTTTTTCCTGGTTAGCTGTGTTCATGTTTATTTATACCGGTGTGTAAATTATAAAAGTTTACATCTAAATTATTTTTTAATCTTAGAACTTACCGTAGTAGCCTTCTTTTAAGGCATCAAACAGGTTTGCTGCGGTATGTATTTCACCATCGTAGTCAATTTCTTCATTGCCTTTTACTTCAAGGGTTGAGCCGTCTTCAAGCGTGAACTGGTAAACGGTGTTTTCCAGGTCTTTTTCCTGTACTAATACACCCTGAAAGACTTCCGGGTTAAAGCGGAAGGTGGTGCAACCCTTGAGGTCTTTATCGAAGGCGTATTCATAGATGTCCTTGAATTTCTCAAACGGGTAATCGGTTGGTACGTTAGCGGTTTTTGAAATGGAGGAATCTATCCATATTTGTGCCGCTGCCTGAATATCTACATGTTGCTCAGGTGTAATATCTTCTGATGAAATAAAATAATCCGGTAATTTTTCATCGTCTTTTTCACTAAAGGGCATGGCTTTTGGGTTAATAATTGTTCGATAGGCCAGTAACTCAAAAGAATAGACGTCAACCTTTTCCTTGCTCTTTTTACCTTCACGAATAATATTACGTGAGTAGTGGTGAGCAAAACTGGGTTCAATACCATTGCTTGCATTATTTGCCAGTGACAGAGAAATAGTGCCGGTTGGGGCTATTGAACTATGATGGGTAAAGCGACAACCGTGCTGTGCTATTTCTTCTGTTAGCTTCGGGTTTACTTTGGCTACTTTCTGCATGTAGCGACTGTATTTAGCATGCAGCACCCTGCCTTTAACTTTATCACCAACCTTAAAGCCGTCATTGATCATTTCAGGGCGTTTATATAGCATTGCCTGAGTCACATCGAAGTCTTCTTCAAGTATCGGTGCAGAGCCTTTTTCCTTTGCCAGTTCCAGCCCAGTTTGCCAGCCCTGTATGGCCATTTCCCGGGTGACTTTCTCAGTAAATTCCAGAGATTTTTCTGTGCCGTATTTTTCACCCAGCATGGTCAGGGTGGAGCCCAGGCCAAGGTAGCCCATGCCATGACGGCGTTTGCTGATTATTTCGTCTCGTTGCTGGGGCAGCGGAAGGCCGTTAATCTCAACAACATTGTCCAGCATGCGAGTAAAAATTCCCACGGTTTCAATGTATTTTGACCAGTCAAATTCGGCTTTTGCAGTAAAGGGTTTTTTGACAAAACGGGTTAGATTGATAGAGCCCAGTAAGCAGCTGCCATAAGGCGGCAGAGGCTGTTCACCGCAGGGGTTGGTGGCACGAATGTTTTCACAGAACCAGTTATTGTTCATTTCATTGACTTTATCAATCAGAATAAAGCCCGGCTCTGCATAATCATAGGTCGAGGCCATAATGCTGTCCCACAGCCGACGTGCGGGCACAACTCTGGAGATGCGGCAGGCGGTAAGCCCTGCATCATTGGTCATGTAGTCACCCTTTATGGGCCATTCACGCCAGATAAATTTGCTCGCGTCAGTGAGATCCATTGCATCCTGTGCGCATTCTTTATTGGTGACGGGAAAAGCAAGGGGCCATTCACCGTCCGCTTTTACCGCTTCTACAAAATCGGTGGTAATCAGTAATGAAAGATTAAACTGTCGTAAGCGTCCGTCTTCGCGTTTGGCTTTGATGAAGTCAAAGACATCCGGGTGGCCGACATCAAAAGTAGCCATTTGCGCGCCACGGCGACCACCGGCTGAAGATACGGTGAAGCACATCTTGTCATAAATATCCATAAACGACAGTGGGCCTGATGTATAGGCACCGGCTCCTGACACGTAGCCGCCTTTGGGGCGCAGGGTGGAGTATTCGTAACCAATACCGCAGCCGGCCTTAAGGGTCAGGCCTGCCTCGTGTACTTTTTCAAGAATGCCGTCCATTGAGTCGCTGATAATACCGGATACGGTGCAGTTAATGGTTGAAGTAGCTGGTTTGTGCGCCTGTGCACCGGCATTTGAAATAATACGTCCTGCAGGTATTGCGCCATGACGCAGTGCCCAGAGGAATTTCTTATGCCACTCTTTTTTTAATTCATCCGTGGTTTCTACGTCTGACAGCGCTTTTGCAACTCGCGAATAGGTTTCATCGATATCCTGATCAACGGCTTCGCCGGTTTTTGTTTTTAAACGGTATTTTGTATCCCAGATATCGATTGAAGCATCTTGAAAGGGAACTTCATTGATTGTGTTTGGAACAGCCTGCAGTTGCGGTGCGCTCATTCATTTTTCCTTAGCATTTTAGATAGTGTCGTCAATTATTAGCAGGCAAACCGTGCTGCCTGCAGGGCCACATATTAGAAGCGTTTTTAGCAAAAGCTGTAGTTTGTCACTTGTGCCTTAATAGCGGTATAAGAGTAAAATAGCACAAGATATAGTGGTTTTGAAATATAGAATGGCATTATATTGGGTACAGGCTGTTGATAAGTTGTGGTTAAATATATGACATGGCGCTGTGCTGAGCTTTGGGGTAGAACAGCGGATTTCCTGTGTTTTTAAACTTATGGATAAACGGTAGTGTTTTGGTTTGAATATCCGTCTTTGTGTCTAACAGGGACGGAATGTTTTTGAGTCAGCGATTTAGATAGATAAGCTGCAATTCATAAATATCGGTGAAATATTGGGGTCGGATTAAGGCAGCATAATGCCGCGAATGGTGAAATACAGAATGGCCGCCATCAGCCCGGAGGCCGGCACGGTGATAACCCATGCAGCGGCAATTTTAGCCAGTTGGGAGCGTTTAACCAGCTCATGTTTATATACTTTACGCAGTTGCTTTCGCTCCTTTTTGCTGAGCTCTGCGACAGCGGAGTGCTTCTTTAACTGCTTCAGTGTCTTTTTCTTTTCATCAATAGAGGCTTTTTTAAATTCGATTAGAAAAGACTCCAGTACTTCTTCATCCTGTTCCTGGTGGTGTTCTTTTATTTCTTCAACCATGGATGAATAGGAGGTTTTAAGGTATTCGCGCAAAAACCCAACACCAAAGATGCCACCCACGGCAATGTGTGTAGAGCTAACGGGCAGTCCCAGCTGGCTGGCAATAATCACGGTAATGGAGGCTGCCATGGCAATACTGAACGCGCGCATCTGGTCCAGTTCGGTAATTTCAGAGCCCACGGTACGTATTAATTTGGGGCCATATAATGCGAGACCTAAGGCAATACCAATTGCACCCACCAGCATCACCCAGACAGGAATGGCGGCTTTTTTAGCAACGCCGCCATGCATAATGGCATCGTTTATGGCCGCAAGGGGACCGATTGCATTAGCGACATCATTTGCTCCATGGGCAAAGCTGAGCAGGGCGGCGGCAAAAATCAGTGGGATAGTAAACAGCTTATTAACACCGGCCTTGTCATTACTGATGGTCTGTGCTGCGCTGGCGATGAGGGGGCGTACAATGAAAAAGACGGCAATCGCAATGCCCAGGCTGATACCGGCGGCCGTAAGGAAATCAACTTTCCATATTTTTTTTAGCCCTTTTAGCATCAGGTAGGTAGAAAATGCCCAGGTCATAATGGCGACCAGCAGCGGCACCATTTTCCTGGCTGCATTTGTCATATCGGTATTGTAGGTAATGGTGCGTTTGATCAGGTAGAGGAACAATGCTGCGATCAGCCCCCCCAGCACTGGTGAGATAACCCAACTGGCTGCGATCTGACTCATTTTAACCCAGTTGGCAATGGCAAAGCCCTGTGCTGCGATGCCAGCACCTAATACACCACCAACAATGGAGTGTGTAGTGGAAACCGGTGCACCGAAGGCGGTGGCTAAATTTAACCATAGGGCTGCGGCCAGCAGAGCGGCCATCATCAGCCATATAAAGACACTGGGGTCCGAGATCATTGCCGGATCAATAATGCCTTTTTTAATGGTGCTCACCACATCACCACCGGCAATAAGGGCACCTGAGGCCTCAAATATTGCGGCAATAATAATAGCTGCGGTTAATGTGAGCGCTTTAGAGCCCACTGCCGGGCCAACGTTATTGGCGACATCATTTGCGCCAATGTTCATTGCCATATAGCCACCGATCATGGCTGCTGCGACAAGCAGGAAGCCATTTTCAACATCACTGATAGTAGAAGCTGTAACCAGCATAATGCCAAAAATGAAGAGCATAGACAGACCCAGGCGCAGGCTTTCGCTGCGACCGGACTGGGCTGCATTTTCTATACGGTTAAAATCTTTATGTTCCAAGGGATTTACCTCGAGGCTGGTACAGCCGAATTAAATTGATTATTGGGTTTTCAGAGTAGAAAACGCTCATCCAGGTTAGTTAAAATATAACCGTTATGTGACACTTTTCACGTCGCGAATAATAACGGCGAATCCACTCAATGTACATGGGGCTTTTTGAAATAAATCAATTTAACTGTTTTTAGATAAACTGACGCAGTTCACAGGGGGCGTTTATGGTGTGGTCTGCACCCCAGTCGGCTATATTTTCATCATCATCGATATAGCCATAGCCGGCAACCACTGTTTTCATACCCGCATTAATGCCTGCCTGTATATCTCTCTGCGCATCACCAACATATATGCAGTGCTCAGCTAATGTATTAGCCAGGCGGCATGCCAGGTGCATGGGTTCAGGGTGTGGTTTGCGGTTTGCGGTGCTGTCTCCACTGATAATGCAGGCTGCGCGTGGGGTTAATTTGAGTTGTTTCATTAGCGGCTCTGTTAACCAGCCGGGTTTATTTGTGACAACGCCCCAGTTCATTTTTTTCTGTTCGATATAGTCAATTAATTCCGCCATACCAGGAAATAGCACTGAGTGTTGACAGAGGCTGCGCTGGTAAATTTCCAGATAACGCTGCTTCAGGCGCGCTATTGTCTGCGCATTCTCAATCTCTGGAAACCCTAGCTGTACCAATGCAGCGCTGCCGTTGGAGACCATCGGGCGGATATTTTTGAACTCAATAAGTGGTTTGTTTTCTTCTTTAAGCAAAAGATTAAGCGCATGGGCCATATCGGGTGCGGTGTCGATAAGGGTGCCGTCAAGGTCAAACAACACGGTGTTAATAGCAGGCATTGAGCTGGTTTACTCTGTGGGTGAAAGGTAATGTGTCATATAGTTAACATCGACATCCCGACCCAGTTTGTAATGTTGGGTCAGCGGGTTATATGTCATGCCAGTAATGTCTTTGAGCTGCAGTTGTGTGTTTCTTGCCCATTCATCAAGCTCAGAGGGTCTGATAAATTTATCATAATTATGTGTGCCTTTGGGCAGCATTTTTAGCAGGTATTCTGCACCGACAATCGCAAGTAGATAGGCTTTCGGGTTGCGGTTGATGGTCGAGAAAAAAACCGAACCACCGGGTTTAACCAGTGTTTTACAGGCGGCTATTACCGATGCCGGGTCAGGTACATGCTCGAGCATTTCCATGCAGGTGACTGCATCAAAAGAGGCGGGCTGTTGCTGGGCCAGTTCTTCAACGGTTATCTGCTGGTAATTAATATTCACATCACTTTCCATCGCGTGTAGTTTCGCAACGGAGAGAGGGGCTTTGCCCATGTCAATCGCAGTAACTTCAGCTCCTCGCAAAGCCATACTTTCAGATAAAATTCCACCGCCACAGCCCACATCAAGAATTTGCTTGCCATTTAACGGTACCCGCTCATCAATGTAATGCAGGCGTAAGGGGTTAATTTCATGCAGGGGTTTAAATTCTCCCTGCATATCCCACCAGCGACTGGCCAGTTCTTCGAATTTGTTTATTTCTGCAGGATCGATATTTAATGTCGTCATACGTTTTTCTTTTATATAGGCTTATGCGGGTTTACCGTGAATCGGCTTTAATTGCAACTCAATCAGGTTGTAATAGTCGCGTTACTATATCAGGAATTCCTTATTTTATCGCACCATTCAAGGCTTTTCTCTATAATTTCCTGCTCATTGAGCGTGGTCAGCTGGCGGTCTTTTAACAGATGGCGGCCAGCAACCCAGACATCTGAAACCTGTTCACGGCTACTGCTGTAAACCAGGTTGGCAATCGGGTCATACACGGGCCCCAGTTCCAATGCCGAGTAGTCCAGTGCAATAATATCAGCATACTTTCCTGGTTCCAGGCTGCCGGTAATGTGTTCAAGTCCCAGTGCCCTGGCTCCATTTATTGTCGCCATGCGAACGGTTTGCATGGCGTTAAGTGTGCTGGCATCCTGACTAACGCCTTTGGCAAGCAAGCTGGCTGTGTGCATTTCACTGATCATGTTTAAATCATTGTTGCTGGCCGCGCCATCTGTACCTAACGCAATATTGACGCCCGCATCCATTAGTTTTTTAAGCGGACAGAAACCACTGGCTAGTTTCAAATTTGACTCAGGGCAATGCACAACGTGGCTGCCTGACTCCGCCAGAAGAGACATTTCATCCTCCGTTGCCTGGGTGAAATGGACGGCCATTAAATTAGGATTTACCAGTCCAAGGTCATTTAACCTGGCCAGTGGGCGTTTTCCATACTGTTTAACGGATTGTTCAATTTCTTCTGCCGTTTCGTGTAAATGAATGTGTACAGGCAGGTCCATTTCATCCGAAAGCACTCGAATACGGCTGAGAGCATCATCCGATACGGTCGCCGGTGCATGGGGGGCAAAAGGGGTGTGTATCAGACTGTCACTGCGAAATTTATCCCGTAGTTCAAGCCCTTTATCAATATATTCATTAGCATTGCTTGCCCAGATACTGGGGAAATTGATAGCGATGAGGCCAATGCAGGCACGAATGCCCGTGTCTCTGGCCAATCTTGCTGTAATCTCCGGGAAAAAATACATATCATTAAAGCAGGTGGTACCCGAACGAAGCATTTCAGCAATTGCTAACTGAGAGCCATCGTGAATAAAATCATCACTGATCCATTGGCTCTCCGCTGGCCAGATGTGTTCAGTTAGCCATTTGTCTAATGGCAGGTCATCGGCTAACCCACGAAACAGGCTCATCGGGCTGTGAGTATGTGAATTAATCAGCCCTGGCATTAACAGGTGGTTGTTATAATGTTTTTCAATAGCCGCTGTAAATGTGTGAGTTGCTTTTATTGATGGCAGAATGGAAAATATTCTGCCATCGTCTATAACTATGCAATGGTCTTGCAACAGAGGGTCGTTGTCTGTTACTGGCAGGACCCAACGGCTATGTAAAATAGTGTCTACAGTCTTCATATTGCGCAAGATAGCATAAAATGCAGGTATTAAGACTTTTTTTAGAGATAATATAATGTTATAAGTAAACTTATAACAAAACCCACAGAATTAAAATGGAGAAAAATATGCAGTTTTCAAAACTGGGTCGCGCACTTCCTGTCGTTGCGTTAAGCGTTATGTTAGCTTTCACAGCTGGATGTAATAAAAAAGTAAGCCGCGTTGATAGTAATGAGGTTACAGATTTAAGTGGTAAGTGGAATGATACAGACTCACGTCTGGTTTCACGTGAGATGATTGATGATGTGCTGTCTCGCAGATGGTTGTCAACGTTTAATCGCAAAAAAGGTAAAACGCCCACTGTTATAGTCGGTGCCGTTCGTAACTTAAGTCATGAGCATATCAATACCCGCACATTTATAAACGACCTTGAAAAAGAGCTCATTAATTCCGGCGAAGTTGAATTTGTTGCTTCGGCCTCTGAACGAAATGAAATTCGTGCCGAACGCCGTGATCAGGATCTGAACGCCAGCGAATCAACTCGTAAGGCAATGGGTAATGAAGCCGGAGCTGATTTCATGCTGAAAGGCACCATCAATACCATCGTAGATGCCGCAGGTGGAGATCAGGCGCGTTTTTATCAAATCGATCTGACGTTGATTGATCTTGAGAGCAACCGTAAGGTCTGGGTTGGTCAGAAGAAAATTAAGAAAACGATTGAGAAAAGTGGCTGGCGTCTATAAGTATTGACTTATATGTGTTTGTAAGACAGGTATTCAGAGCTGCTGTTTCAGGGTTCTGAATTTTTTATGCACGCTGCAATGTCCGTAAAAAACCTGTCTTTCTAAGAGCAAGCTCTGTGCTTGCTATTTCAATTTCTTAAAGGGGTAAAGGAGTATGAGTATTTATCTACTCGGTCGTGTGTTTGTTCTACTGTTGGTTTTGTCTGTATTAGTACTACAGGGCTGTGCAACTACAGCTGAAAAAACGGCGAATATGCGCAAACTAATGGAAATTAATCGTACTGATCTGGCATTAATTGAAGCTGAGAAACATCTGGCTGAGCATGTTGAAGGGGTTATGGAAAATATGAACGTCGGTGTTTTGCGGCGTTTAAATGGTGATTACAGGGGCAGTAATGAAGCGTTTGAAATAGCCAAGAAAAAAATTGATGAACTTTACTCAACATCTGTTTCAGAGCAGGCAAGTGCTTTAATGACAAATGATGAGTCGATCAGTTTTCAGGGGGAAAAATTCGAACAGGTTCTTATTCACCTCTACATGGCCAGCAATTATCTGAGTCTGCATGAGGTAGATGCCGCACGCGTAGAATTACTACAGTCACAGGTGAAAATGGACGAGTGGGGAGAGCCAAAAGATGAAACGCCTTTTATGCGTTATTTCTCAGGTATTTTATTCGAGATACTGGGTGAAGAAGATTCAGCGACCGTTTCATACCGTAAAGCGGTTGATGCTTATATTAATACTAAAGCCAGGCATGGGCTGAATGTGCCTCTGGCGCTAAAATATGATTTGTTGCGAATGCTTTCTCAAATGCAGTTAAAAAGTGAGCGAGCTGATTATGAAAAACAGTTCAATATGACAAAATATAAAGCGCCTAACTTAAAGGGAAAGGGTGAGTTGATCGTTGTTTTTGGCAATGGCATGGCACCACAGCGAAACCAGAAATTTTTTAAAACCTGGTCAACTGAGTTATCAGCAAATATTAAGGTTGCCGTACCCGATTATCCGAATCCGCCGGTTGTGCTTAATAAAGTCAGGTTAAGGGTTGATGGTAAACGCTACCCGCTTGAGGTGGTATCAAATATTGATGGTCTCGCCCGGTCTGCACTGGCAGAAGATATGCCGCTCATTACAACACGAGCAATAGCGCGTGCCGTGCTTAAGAAAAAATCTGAAGAAGAAGCGGGTAAGCAGAATGGCTATGCTCAGGCCATTCTGTTTATACTTAATAAAAGTACAGAAATTGCGGATACAAGAAGCTGGAATACACTGCCTCAGGAGTTTGAAATAGCGCGGGTGTATCTGCCGGCAGGTGAGTATGATGTAGTGTTGGAGGTTGTTAATGCGAGTGGTCACATTATCGACACCATTAATAGAAAAGTGAATATCAAGGTGGGGGAAAAATCGGTTATAAGCAAACGCTGGACTTCACCTGAGCCTAAAGACCTGCCGGTTCACCCAGTAGGGGTGAAAGCAGTTGAGCAGGCGGCGACTGTACAATAAGTTCAAACTCAGTGAATATGGAATGATAACATTATGAATAACTTACGGCTCTCTAATGTCTTTTTTATAACCGCTCTGTTTGTATTCTCGCGATTACTTATGGCCGATCCCAAGCCTGACTGGGTGGAAGGAAGTGCCGGGTTCTATCCAAATGATCAGTATATGACAGCAACGGGTTCGGCATCCAGTGCTGAACTGGCGAGGGATCGGGCACTGAATAACCTGAGCAAAATCTTTGAGTCACATATAAAAGCAACAACCAGTACAAAGTCTGATACTCAGGTCTCGATCAGGGATGGAGAAGAAAGTTATACAAAAAACCAGCATCTCGCTGAACAGATTCAGGTACGTACGGATAAAATTATCAACGGTGCTCGCGTGGCTGAAACCTGGAAAGACAGCACCGTGTTTACCTATCATGCCTTAGCCGTGCTAGAGCGCAAACAGGCGGGTAATAATATTAAAGAAGAAATGCGCCGTCTTGACAGTGAAACTCAGGTAGAGCTCGAGCGAAGTGGCTCACAGGCGGATGCTCTGTTGTCAGTTTCGGCACTTGATAAAGCGATTTTGCTGCAGAGTGAAAGGTTGAAGCTTCAAAAAATGCTAAAAGTTATCGATACTCGTGGTAAGGGGATACCTTCAAGTTGGAGTATTTCAAAACTGAAGGGTGAGCTTGAAGCTAAATTGCAGTCGCTTACTATAGGCGCGGCAGTGGATAATGATCCCATTGGTAAACTCGGGACCTTATTAAAGTCAGCTATGGGTAACTCCGGCTTCCCCGCGTCTAATGGCACAACAGGTTATGTGCTGGTTGCGAATCTGGATGTGCAGGACCTTGGTTTCAGGCAGGGGTGGTACTGGTTGCGCGGTAAGCTCAGTGTTAAAATGGTTGCCTCAAGTGGTAAGGTGCGTGGTCGTAGGCAATGGCCATTAAAAGTTTCAGCATTGCAGCACAATGACGCAGAAAGCCGCCTTATGTCACAGGTCAGTGAAAAACTAAATAATGAATTAAAGTCAGCTGTTTTACAGTTTGCAACCGGTGTTGACTAGCTCGAATATTAGTGTGAGGCCAGGGGGCGAATAGTAAAAATCGAAGTGCTAACAGAAAGCTGAGAGATATCATCATTACACTTGCCGGTGGGCTTATCCCCTCCGCATTTCTGCGGGGGGCTTTGAGTGCAGTGTTTAGCGTTTATCTATCGGTACATAATCTCGTTTAGTTGCACCCACATATAGCTGACGGGGTCTGCCAATTCTCTGTAATGGGTCGGATATCATTTCATTCCAGTGAGCAACCCAGCCGACCGTTCTTGCGATTGCAAACATGACGGTAAACATATTGGACGGGATGTTTAATGCACGATAAATGATGCCTGAATAATAATCTACATTCGGGTATAACTTTCTCTCGATAAAGTACTCATCTTTAAGCGCAACTTCTTCCAGCTGTATGGCTAATTCAAGCAAGGGATTATTGGTATCGGCAAGTTCTTTTAGTACTTTATGGCACATTTCACGAATCAATGTTGCTCGTGGATCGAAGTTGCGATAAACCCGGTGGCCAAAACCCATTAAACGAAAACTGTCATTTTTATCTTTTGCTTTATCAATGTATTTTTGTATATTTGATACATCACCAATTTCTTCCAGCATGCTTAAAACCGCTTCATTTGCGCCGCCATGAGCCGGCCCCCAGAGCGAGGAAATGCCGCTGGCAATACAGGCAAAGGGGTTTGCTCCAGAGCTGCCAGCCAGGCGTACAGTAGAGGTGCTGGCATTCTGTTCGTGATCTGCATGTAATATAAACAGAAGGTTCATGGCTTCAATGGCGGTTTTATTCGGTACATGTTCTTCACAGGGAGTTGAGAACATCATGTGCAGCAAATTGTCACAGTACCCCAGGTTGTTTTTCGGATACATAATCGGTTCACCCACATTGTGCTTGTAACAGGCGGCAGCGATTGTGGGTATTTTGGCAATCATTCTGTGAGCCGATATTTCACGGTGTACCGGATCATGAATATCCAGCGAGTCATGGTAAAAAGCAGACATGGAGCCGGTAACGCCGATCATTATTGCCATTGGGTGCGCATTATAATGGAAGCCATCGAAGAATGTACGCATGGTTTCTCGTATCATTGTATGACGCATTATAATATTTTCAAAATTGCTCAGTTGCTTAGTGTCGGGAAGTTCTCCATAAAGGAGCAGATAAGCGACTTCGAGAAAATTGCTGTTTGCAGCGAGTTGTTCTATGGGGTAACCGCGGTATCGGAGTATACCTTTTTCACCGTCTATAAAGGTAATGGCGCTTTTACAGCTGGCGGTCGAAACGAAGCCAGGGTCATAGGCCAGTAGCCCTTTACCTTTGTATAGAGCAGTAATGTCCAGAGCTGCCGGACCATCTGTACCAGTGAGTAATTCAAGGTTAACAGAATCACCGGTTGAAGAATTAATTAAGCTAAATTGATCGGCCATGTCAGGAATCCCTCGTGCTTTTTATTAAGTGGTGTTGATGTCGAGCGTTTATTGTATTCAGGGTCTCTTAAAATCGATGGAGCCCCTGACTTTATGTATTGCCCAGAAGTTAAGGTGTAACTTTCTAAAGTTAAACCTGAGCGGGTATCAGATAGAGCATAACATAGAGTCTGGCTCGGGCTTAAAATTTTGTAGAGGCCATTAATTGTGCAGAGGCCCCTTTCAGAATCTGCCAGTGATTATAGAACAGAATTCATCGATTAGATATGCTGAACAGTTACTATTGAATCGAATGAGAATTATTCAGGGGGTGTTATAAGTACGCCCCTGCTAAGCCTGGCCCGGGCATGCCTGTGGTTGGTGCATTTCCAGCAATGAACGACTTATATTTTTTGGTGAAATATGCTGTTATTTATAGAATTTTTAGCGGCAATTTCTTCGAAATCGGTTGAGCCCACCACAAATTACATCCATAGGGTGGGGTTGTTCAATGCTGACAGGCACTTGCTTGATAACGGGGCTGGCTGCTGTGGTTTTTATTTGGCTGGTTTTCATCGCCAGGGTACTGGTTTTTTTTGTCTGTGCAGTTAGTGAGGCCGCCGATTTTGTTGACTTTGGTCTGCTTTCTGGTTTTTTACTGTTTTTTACATGTGTTTTTTCAGGCGTTGAGGGTACGCGTCTGGTTTTAGTTTTAGTGCTGGCTAGTTTGGCTGGGGGGGGCACAGGAGACGCAGCTGTTGCTGAAGTTGCGATGGCAACGGCGTTATTTTTAAGCTGATATTTTTCCTGCAGATCTGTTAATTCGTTTTCTACGCGAATAATCTCAGCTTCGGAGCCGGGGATATTGCCAGCTGCTGCCTTGCGTAAAAACTCCAGTGACTTTGTCAGGCTTTTATTTACACCAGTACCTTCTGAATACATTTGACCGAGTAGAAAAAGGGCTTCACCCGCATTAAATCGGGCGTCTTTTTTGAGGTTTTTTAGCCATTGTTCATTCTGTTTGGTAAAGCCAGACTGCTTTATCTGTAAATAAGTCAGGCGATTGATCGCGGGTTTATAGTTTTGAGTCGCGGCTTTTTTATACCATGAACGTGCACTGACCAGGTTCTGCTTTGTACCGGAACCGGTTTCATACATCAGGCCTAATTTTAGCTGAGATTCAGCAACGTTGCGTTCAGCCATTTTTTTGTGAAAGCGAAATACGGATGCAGAAGGGTCGTAGGGCTTAGCCTGTATGTTTGTGTGGTTTATTAGCAATGCTAATGCCAGTAATGATATCCATCGGTTCATTTTTATTGTCATTGGTTTATTGTCATTGGCTCATTCTGAAGGAAATTAGTGTATACAGCAGGGCTAATCCAGAAAATACCTCATTTTTGCCGAGTGAAGCAGCGTTTTTTTAGTACTACGCGGTTATAGTTTATTCGTTCAATCAGTACCGCCATCATAATGCTTAGGTTATTATACGCATTTTTAATGTTTGTATAAGTGGTAGTCCAATTAATCGTGATTTTCAGTTAAAATAGGTTTAAATTACGAATTATAGCCCATATTTAATGACCGTTTATTCCGTGTTAATCGGACATTATCTGAGAGCTTTAAATTTTTGGAAAACACTATAAGCATGAACTACAATGAGATTATGGCATGAGTGATCACGATTCTGAATGGGATAATGATGATGGTCTGGCGTTAGACGAATCCAGGCCAAAATTGAAACCTCCTAAAAAATACAAGGTCGTACTATTGAATGATGATTATACGCCAATGGAATTTGTAGTGCAGATTCTGGCACAGTTTTTTGGTATGAATCAGGAGCAGGCGACTCAGGTGATGCTGCTGGTTCACACGAAAGGCCAGGCTGTTTGCGGTGAATTTAGCATGCAGATAGCTGAAACTAAAGTTGAGCAGGTCAATGACTACTCCAAACAGCACCAGCACCCGCTGCTTTGCACAATGGAAGAGTCGTAGTCTGTCTGATATAAATTTAAACAGGGCTGAGCAGTTTTTAGCCTGTATATAACTTGATGAGGCGAAGTCATGTTAAGTAAGGAACTAGAGGCTTCACTAAATGTTGCGTTTAATGAAGCACGTAATAAGCGCCATGAATATATCACGGTAGAGCATTTGCTGCTGGCATTGCTTGATAATGCCAGTGCGAATCTTGTGCTTAAGGCCTGTGGTGCTGACCTGTCACGCCTCAAAGGTGATATTTCTCAGTATTTAGATGAGAATACCCCGGTATTCAGTGAAGACCAGGTGGGTGAAGTGCAGCCTACTTTAGGCTTTCAGCGTGTGCTGCAACGGGCTGTTTTTCATGTGCAGTCTTCAGGTAAAAAAGAAGTGACCGGCGCTAATGTACTGGTGGCTATTTATGGTGAGCAGGAGTCTCAGGCTATTTATCTGTTGCATCAGCAGGATGTCAATCGCCTTGATATCGTCAATTATGTATCCCATGGCATCTCTAAAATTTCAGATGAAGATGATCATGAGCATAATGCGGATGTTGATATTAACCCAGATGAGGCCGCTGAGAGCGAGCAGAAGCCGCTGGATAAGTATGCGGTCAACCTTAATATTAAGGCCATGAATAATAAGATAGACCCACTCATTGGTCGTGAGCCGGAAATAGAGCGTACGATTCAGATACTCTGCCGGCGACGTAAAAACAACCCGCTGCTGGTGGGTGAGGCAGGTGTAGGTAAAACCGCGATTGCTGAAGGCCTGGCTAAAAAAGTGGTGGATGATGAAGTCCCCGAGATATTACATGGCTCAACCATTTATTCGCTTGATCTGGGTGCCCTGGTTGCGGGCACAAAATACCGGGGTGATTTTGAAAAAAGGCTGAAAGGCGTACTTAAGCAGTTATCTGATGATCCCGGAGCGATACTGTTTATTGATGAAATTCACACCATTATTGGTGCGGGTTCGGCCTCTGGTGGGGTGATGGATGCGTCCAACCTGATAAAACCTGTTCTGGCATCAGGCGAGTTAAAATGCATTGGGTCCACAACATATCAGGAATTTAGAGGTATTTTTGAAAAAGACCGTGCGCTGACCCGGCGTTTCCAGAAGGTTGATATCGAAGAGCCGTCCATTCCCGATACCATAGAAATTTTACGCGGTCTGAAAACGCACTATGAAGACCATCATAACGTTAAATACAGCAACAATGCGCTGAAATCAGCGGTTGAGTTATCCAGTCGTTACATGATGGACCGTTTTTTACCTGATAAAGCGATTGATGTTATTGATGAAGCCGGTGCTTTCCGCAACATGAATAATACCGATGGTAAGTCGAAAAATATCAATGTAACCGATATTGAAAACATTATTGCCAAAATAGCCCGTATTCCACCCAAAACGGTGTCATCATCGGATACAACGGTGTTAAAAAACCTGCAGCGCAATCTCAAGCTGGTGGTTTATGGGCAGAGTGAAGCCATTGGTAAGATGTCTGATGCGATTAAGATGTCACGTTCAGGCCTGGGTAATCCGGATAAGCCGGTGGGCTCTTTCCTGTTTGCTGGTCCTACGGGTGTGGGTAAAACCGAAGTCACCAAGCAGCTGGCAAAAATAATGGGAATCGAGCTGGTGCGATTTGATATGTCTGAGTATATGGAGCGTCATACGGTTTCACGTTTGATTGGTGCGCCTCCCGGGTATGTAGGCTTTGATCAGGGAGGGTTATTGACAGATTCCATTAATAGCCACCCCCATGCTGTACTTCTGCTGGATGAAGTCGAGAAAGCGCACCCAGACGTCTTTAACCTGCTGCTACAGGTTATGGATCATGGCACATTAACAGATTCAAATGGACGTAAGACGGATTTTCGTAATGTGATTATCATAATGACCACTAATGCCGGTGCTCAGCTGATGAGTCGCCGTTCTATGGGGTTCACTGAGCAAACCCATGAAACGGATGGGATGGAAGAGTTAAAGCGTCTGTTTACACCGGAGTTTCGTAACCGGCTGGATGCGATCATTCAGTTCAAGGCACTGGATGAACGAACCATATCAAATGTCGTGGACAAGTTTATTATTGAGCTTGAGCATCAGCTGGAGGACAAGAAGGTCAGCATGCATGTTGATGAGGCTGCACGACAATGGCTGGCGGTTAAAGGCTATGACCCTCAAATGGGCGCTCGTCCCATGGCGCGGGTTATACAGGAGCATTTAAAGCGAGTGCTGGCTGAAGAACTGTTATTTGGAAGCCTGTCAAAAGGTGGTCAGGTGAAAGTGAGCCTGAATAAGGCTGAAGATGACCTGGAGATAAAGGTGCTGGATAAAGAGGCAGTAACCTGAATTAGGTTACTGCTTTATTGGCGGTATAATAACCATCGCCCACAAAAAAGGCCGTGTAACAGAATACACGGCCTTTTTTGTGGGCGTTAAATACACCTTTATTTTTCTCGATAAACAATGCGACCCTTTTCAAGATCGTAAGGTGTCATTTCCACTGTGACCTTATCGCCCGTCATTATACGGATATAGTGTTTACGCATGCGGCCTGAAATATGGGCTGTCACAACGTGGCCATTCTCAAGTTCGACACGGAACATCGTATTGGGCAGAGTTTCCATAACTGTGCCGTCCATCTGTAATGCTTCTTCTTTCGCCATTAAGCTTCTCAACAGTAAATTATGCGGCTCAATTATCAATAATTTGACGCATTACGCAAGTTATTTAACTCTTATATTTACCAGATCTTTAGGAATTGCAGATAATAGAGATAAATTGCCTGTTCAGAAAACCTCAATATCAGCTTATTCGCAGAGCTTGAGTATTTTGTGACAAGCCATCTGGACATACTCGAAAAGTACATCGCAAACTTTAAAATCAGGTTTAAAAATATGATGCAACTATATGAATTTACTTGATATGTTTATAAATAGTCAGCTGTCTGTGAGTTATTTAGGGGCGCTATTTTTAAAGTATTCATCGGCTTTATCATTTAATTGAGGCAAAAACAATAATGGATCAACCAGTGTCTGGTTGGCGATAACCGCCAGATGCAGGTGAGGGCCGGTTACTCTACCGGTTTCACCCACTAACCCCAGAATCTGTCCTTTATGAATTTTGTCGCCTGTTTGTACATTTATTTTGTGCATATGCGCATACAGTGTAATGAGCCCCTGCCCATGATCGAGATAGACCATATTGCCGCTAAAGAAAAAATCACCGGATTCAATGACAGTGCCAGCAGCAACTGCTTTAATGGGGGTTCCCTGTGGTGCCGCAATGTCCAGCCCTGAGTGAGGGCGGCGGGCCTGTTCATTAAAAAAACGTCTGAGACCAAAGATACTGGATATTCGTCCATCGACAGGGGTTGAGAAATCCGCACTGACTTGTGCATTGCGCCAGTTTTTTCTGGCTTTGTTTTTGCGTTTTTTCTCGCTGAGTATTCGTTCCATGTCTTTTTCATAGGGGTTTACCTTGCGTTTGTTCTTAATCGTAAGATGCTGCGACTTATAGGTTTTAGCCCTGACTGTAAAAGTGATTTTGTCTGCCTGTCCCTGTTTGTTCTGAATGTTAACAATGTGTTTGCCCGGGCGGGTACTTAGTGGCAGGCCAACCAGGAGATAATTTTTTTTATTTTTCTTTATGATTGCCAGTTTTTTATTATTATACTGGGCTGTTTCAGGCATCAGGTTGCTGTTCGGCAATAAAAGTATAATGCCGCCTGGAACCGGGTTTGATTCTGGAAATGCGGATAAACTGAGGGGGAGTGCAATGGCGAAAAAAAAGAGAATGCTTTTTATAGATTGTTTTATCACGATTGGGCGTAAACCGGGTTGTCGGAATGGAGCTCAATCATAATCCTAAATTAATCGGTTGACCACACAATTTGATTGATCGATTATTTCAGGATAATGCAGTTTTAAACTGAAATAGAGTAAGTGAATGGATAAAAAAAATCAGATTGCATCCCGTATGCAGCATATTCAGCCGTTTTATGTGATGGATATACTCTCAAGGGCAAAGCAGCTGGAAGCGCAGGGTCATGATGTTATACATCTGGAGGTTGGGGAGCCTGATTTTCCCACACCTGAGAAAATAAAGCTTGCGGCCATTGATGCGATTAAATCTGACGCCACAGGTTATACCGCAGCGAGTGGAATTGTTGAATTAAAAGATAAAATAGTTGAGTATTATCAGCAGCGATTAAATGCCCGGGTTAATAGTTGCAATATTGTAATTACACCCGGCGCATCAGGTGCGTTGCAGCTGGCGCTCTCGGTACTGGTTAATAGATCACAGAACGTGCTGATGGCCGATCCCGGTTACCCCTGTAACCGGCACTTTGTCCGTTTATTAGAAGGCCGGGCTGTCTCGATTGCCGTTGATGCCTCAACCGGCTATCAGCTAACTCGTGAGCTTATTGAGAAAAACTGGGATAAAAATACAGCAGCGGTACTGATTTCATCACCATCAAACCCGACTGGAACACTGGTGGCTCAGGAAGAGATGCAAAAAATAATCCAGGTCGTGAAGCAGCGTAATGGTATTTTGCTGGTGGATGAAATTTATCAGGGTCTGGTTTATGAGCAGAAGGACTTTACAGTGGCTGCTTTAAGTTCAGATGCTTTTGTCATTAACAGCTTTTCCAAGTTTTTTTCTATGACGGGCTGGCGTCTGGGGTGGATGATTGTGCCTGATGAGTACATGGAGTCTGTGAATCGTCTGGCCCAGAATTTATTTCTATCAGCCCCAACCATATCTCAGTATGCTGCGTTGGCTGCGTTTGATAAAGAAACGCTTAATCTGCTGGATGAGCGCAGAAATGAACTGAAAAGTCGTCGTGATTTTTTGCTAAAAGGTTTGTTAGCGCTTGGCTTTAAAGTAGACCTGATTCCGGGCGGTGCTTTTTATATTTATGCCAATATGCAGCGTTTTTCAGATGATAGTTTTATATTCTGTAAACAGTTGCTTGAGAATAGCTGTGTTGCCATCACCCCTGGAATTGACTTCGGGAAGTACCGGGCAAACCAATATGTGCGTTTTGCCTATACGCAGAATATAGAAACATTACAAAGGGCATTAGAGCGTATCCGTCAGTTTGTGTCTTAGGGGGGGCTTAATTTATGATCTGAGTGCAATGTGTCGGGTGTTCAATGGTGTTTTTAAGTTATATACTGCGCAGTTACCCTGTTGTATTTAATTAAATTAACAATAAAAGAGAGAGCGGTGGCTTCATTCTTAAAAGACTTAAAAGAAGATATAGACAGTGTATTTGATCGAGACCCTGCGGCACGTAATTTTTTTGAGATAATCACAACCTATCCCGGTGTGCATGCGCTGGTGTTTCATCGGGTGTCACATTGGCTTTACAGAAAAAACTATAAGTGGCTGGCGCGGATGTTGTCTAATATTGTGCGTTGGTATACCGGTATAGAAATACACCCCGGCGCCAAAATTGGACGGCGTTTTTTTATAGACCATGGAACCGGTATTGTGATAGGCGAGACGGCCGAAATCGGTGATGATGTCACGCTCTATCACGGTGTTACATTAGGCGGGACAGCCTGGAAAAAAGGAAAAAGACACCCCACATTAGAAAACAATGTTGTCATTGGTGCGGGGGCCAAGGTGCTTGGGCCGATTACTATAGCAAGCGGGGGGCGGGTTGGCTCCAATGCGGTGGTGACTAAAGATGTGCCTCAGGGAGCGACGGTAGTTGGAGTGCCGGGTCGCGTAATTGAGCAGAATGCAGCGGATAAAGAAAGTCAGCGAGCCAGAACCGCAAAGAAAATGGGTTTCGATGCTTATGGCGTTGCGCAGGATGCACCGGACCCGGTGGCAACAGCGATTAACTGCATGCTGGACCATATTCACAGTATGGATGAAAAGATGGAGCGTATGTGTAAATCACTAAAAGCGCTGGATGCGGAGCTTGATGATATCCAGATACCCAAGCTGGGTGCGCTGGAAATACATACAGAATCATTTAGCGATTCACCTGACAGTCAGGGTGAGCAAGTAAAACCAATAGATGAAAAGTCATAATATTTAATGACTTAGCTTAATTTATAATACTTGACTAATTTACTCGGAATTGAGTATAATTGCCTTTCAATTTTGACGTAGAGTGAATAAGACAGGGCTATGAAACTGACGACAAAAGGCCGATACGCCGTAACTTCTGTGCTGGATCTGGCTTTTCATGAAGATAAAGGTCCTGTCTCACTGGTTGAAATATCAGCTCGCCAGGGAATCTCTCTGTCCTACCTGGAGCAGCTGTTTTCCAGGCTCAGGCGTAATAATATTGTGGTGAGTACTCGTGGCCCTGGTGGCGGCTACTCACTGGCAAGACCTGATAGTGAAATAAACATGGCTCAAATCATTGTTGCGGTTGATGAAAGTTATGACGCAACCGGTTGTGGTGGTGAAGGTAATTGTACAGGTGATATGTATCAATGCCTTACACATGACCTGTGGATGGAGCTCAGTGGCGAAATACATGAGTTTTTAAGCAGTATAAGTCTGCAGGAAATGAAAGTACGAAACGACGTAGTGGGTGTTATGAAGCGCCAGAATACCAGCCATGAGAGCAATCAGGACGACAATAAAGACAATACGGAATCAGCGTTGCTGAAGCCACTGGATCAAATCACGGTTGAACAGTAAGTGCCCATCTATCTGGATCACAATGCCACAACACCATTAAATGCACAGATTGCTGAGGCGATGATGCCTTATATGACCGGTATATATGGTAACCCCTCCAGCATGCACCGTTACGGCAGAATCGCCCGGGATGCTGTGGAGCAGGCCCGACAGCAGGTCGCTGGATTAGTGGGCGCTGAAACTAACCAGATTGTGTTTACATCCGGTGGTACAGAGGCGAATAATCTGGCTATAAAAGGTGCGTTAGATGATCTACCGGTATCACAGTTTGCTGTGAGTGCAATAGAGCACAACTCCTTGCTTGAGCCTGCTCGTTCTATGCGGAACAAAGGCTGGCAAATGGATCTGATTGCTGTGAATACACTGGGGCAGGTTGAAATTGAGGCCATGGGTGAGCAGCTCACTAAAGGCACCCGGTTAGTCTCTATTATGGCTGCAAACAATGAGACCGGTGTGCTACAGAATATACAATCGCTCTGTAACCAGGTTAAAGCTGTTGATGAACAAATACTGTTTCACAGTGATGCCTGTCAGATGGCCGGAAAGCTACCACTGCGTTTTGCAGAGCTGGGAATAGATCTGATGAGCCTGTCATCACACAAGCTTTATGGTCCGCAGGGTGTAGGGGCATTGGTGGTGAAGCGAAATGTAGATTTGACACCACAGCTGACAGGCGGTGGGCAGGAGAACAAAAAACGCAGTGGCACGGAAAACATTGCTGCGCTGGCGGGCTTCGGTGCAGCCGCTGAAATGGCCGGGCTGAAAATGCAGCAGCGTCAACAGGCAGCTGAGTCTTTACAGCAAAATCTGATCGAGCAGCTGTCGGCTTTAAAGGGTGTGGAGATTTTTTCTTCAGGTGCAGATAAGCTGCCCAATACGGTTCAGTTTTCTGCTCAGGGCATTGAAGGTGAAACACTATTAATGCTGCTGGATAAAAAAGGCTTTGCTGTGTCCAGTGGTTCAGCATGTGATACCGGCCAGGCAGACCCCAGCCATGTATTGCTTGCGATGTCAGTACCCGCAGATGTTGCAAGGGGTGCAATAAGGGTCAGTTTTGGCGAACAGAATACAGATAAAGATGTGCTTCAGTTTATCGAGGCATTAAACAGCATAAGACAACAATTTAATTGAAGGTATAGTACCGTGAGCGATATAAAATTACCCATCTATTTTGACTATTCAGCGACTACGCCTGTTGATGAGCGCGTACTAGAGGTAATGAAACAGTATCTAACAGTAGATGCTTCCTATGGTAACCCGGCATCCCGTAGTCATAGCTTCGGCTGGGCCGCTGATGATGCAATAGACACGGCACGTGGTCATGTAGCCGCGCTGCTCAACTGTGATACCCGTGAAATTGTCTGGACATCCGGCGCTACAGAGTCCGATAATCTGGCAATTAAAGGCGTGGCTCATTTTTACCATAAAAAAGGCAAGCACATTATCACCTGCAAAACCGAGCACAAAGCGGTGCTTGATACCTGTCGTCAGCTTGAGCGTGAAGGTTATGAGATTACCTATCTTGACCCTGAAACGGATGGTTTGATCGATCACGGTAAACTAAAAGCCGCTATGCGCGATGACACCATACTGGTCAGCATTATGCACGTTAATAACGAGATTGGCGTAATACAGGACATCGAAGCGATTGGTGAAATATGCCGTGCAAACAAAACACTGTTTCACGTTGATGCCGCTCAAAGTGCGGGTAAAGTGGCGATTGACTTAAGTGAGCTTAAAGTTGACTTAATGAGCTTTTCAGCTCATAAAATTTATGGTCCTAAAGGTGTTGGTGCATTATATGTGCGCAGAAAGCCCCGTGTTCGTCTGGAAGCACAGATGCACGGTGGTGGTCATGAACGCGGTATGCGCTCAGGCACGCTGGCGACCCATCAAATTGCAGGTATGGGTGAGGCCTTTAGAATCGCTAAAGAAGAAATGGATAGCGAAAATGCACGTATACTGGCTCTTAGAAACCGTTTGTATAATGGCTTTAAAGATATGGAAGAGGTTTATCTGAACGGTAATATGGATCACCGGATTCCGGGTAACCTTAATATCAGTTTTAATTTTGTAGAAGGTGAAAGCCTGATTATGGCACTTAAAGACATTGCGGTATCCAGTGGTTCAGCCTGTACTTCCGCCAGCCTTGAGCCCAGTTATGTTCTACGTGCACTGGGTAGAAGTGATGAACTTGCTCACAGCTCATTACGTTTTAGTGTGGGGCGTTATACAACGGAAGAAGAGATAGATTATACGATTGAACTGGTTAAAAATGCGGTGGATAAGCTGCGTGATCTTTCTCCGCTTTGGGATATGTTTAAAGATGGCATAGATCTGAACAGCGTAGAATGGGCAGCCCATTAAACGGCCGATTTTGCTGCGATAGCGGCGTTGCTGCCACTTTTTTAAAATGGACACCTGCAAGTTGCAGGCTCACATTTTAAAAAAGTGACGCGCCTTGCTCTCACAACAAACTCGGCCGTTTAATACTCGATTTGAGTTGTCGACGTGCTGAGTTGATGTGAGATCCGGGTAGTTAAGTCAGTTTTGCTGCGATAGCGGCGTTGCTGCTACAGATTTAAAATGGATACCTGCAAGTTGCAGGCTCACATTTTAAAAAAGTGACGTGCCTTGCTCTCACAACAAACTCGGCCGTTTAATACTCGATTTGAGTTGTTGATGTGCTGAGTTGATGTAAGATCAGGGTCGTTAAAGTTTTGCTGAGATAGCGACGTTGCTGCTACAGATTTAAAATGGATACCAGCAAGTTGCAGGCTTACATTTTAAAAAAGTGACGCGCCTTGCTCTCACAACACACTCGGCCGTTTAATACGGTGTTTAAATTGAGTGATATATTCAGGCTGGAATGAGATAATACCGCTGAGAAGCATCAGTGAAAGATTTTTTAAAGTTAAAGAGAGTTAATTATGGCTGTTACTATAACCGAACAGGGCGCTAAACGTGTAAATGAATTCCTTGCCAATCGGGGTAATGGTCTGGGCGTGCGTCTGGGTGTGAAAACAACGGGCTGCTCAGGAATGGCCTATGTTATTGAATTTGTCGATGAAATTAATGAAGGCGAAGATGAGACATTTGAAAGTAATGGCGTCACCATTGTTGTCGATAAAAAAAGCCTGGTTTATATTGATGGTACCGAAATGGATTTTGTCAAAGAAGGTTTGAATGAAGGTTTTGCTTTTAATAACCCGAATGAAAAAGATGCCTGTGGTTGTGGTGAGAGTTTCACTGTTTAATGTAACCGGCCTGTACCTCGAATTATATCAACTCGAATGACATAAATAAGTCATTACACTTAACTTTTAATTTAAGCCACTACGCCATGTCTGATGCAATTTTCAAACAGAATTATTTTGAAATTTTTTCATTACCTGTGTCCACCGATCCTGATTTGAATCAGCTTAAGGATAAAAACAGAGAGTTGCAGCAACAGGTGCACCCCGATCGTTTTGCGAATAGTTCTGAGGCTGAAAAACGCCAGGCGATGCAGGTAACATCGCTGATTAATCAGGCTTTTGAAACAATAAAAGAACCTGCATTAAGGCTACAGTATATGCTTTCTCTGAAAGGTATAGATATGAATGCTGAAACAGACACAACAATGGATGCAGAATTTCTGATGTCTCAAATGGAGCTGCGTGAAAAAATTTCAGATATTCGAAGTTTTGCTGACCCACTTGATGCCCTGGATTTAATGAAAGCTGAGCTTAAAAAAGAATCCTCTGAGCTGGTGCAGAAATTTCAGGCTTTTTATGGCAACGACGAAGTAGATCAGGGGCGTGAAATCGTGCGTAAGCTGCAGTTTTTGAATAAAGCACAGAAAGAAATATCCGAGATATCCATGCAGATAGAAGACGAGTTGATTTAATGGCTTTATTACAGATATCAGAACCAGGGCAGTCGACTAAACCTCATGAACATCGTTTTGCGGTGGGCATAGACCTGGGGACCACCAATTCATTGGTTGCTGCTGTACGCAGTGGGCATGCAGATACCCTGCCAGACATAAATGATCAGCACCTTCTGCCCTCTGTAGTGCAGTACCAGCAGGGTATGACGCTGGTGGGTGAAGCCGCCAGAAAAAATCAGGTAGAAGACCCTGAAAATACCATATCCTCAGTTAAGCGATTAATGGGGCGGGGTATAAGTGACCTGACAACACCAGGTAGTCAGCCTCTATATAAATTTGCACAGACGGATTCAGTTGTGCCCAGAATACAGACCATAGCAGGTGAAAAAACAGCCGTAGAAGTTTCTGCAGACATTCTGAAAACACTTAAGCAGCGTGGAGAGGATTCACTGGGTGATGAACTGGAAGGTGCCGTCATTACAGTGCCTGCGTATTTTGATGATGCGCAACGCCAGGCAACAAAAGATGCCGCAACCCTGGCGGGCTTAAATGTATTGCGCCTGCTCAATGAACCTACCGCAGCAGCGGTGGCCTATGGGCTGGATAGCGCTGCTGAGGGTGTCATTGCGGTCTATGATCTGGGTGGTGGTACATTTGATATTTCCATTATGCAGCTGAAGCAGGGTGTGTTTGAAGTGCTTTCTACGGGGGGGGACAGTGCCCTGGGTGGTGATGATTTTGATCATGCAATAGCAGAATGGATTTTAAAACAGTCCGATCAACAGGCGCAAAATTTAACAGCCAGTACGTTGCGTTTAGTTTTGCGTGAAGCCTGTGCTGCGAAAGAAAAATTAAGTGAAGAGTCTGAAGTTGAAATTAGCATTGCTTTTCCCAGTGGCCAGAGCTGGCAGGGTGTGCTAAATCGGGAAATTTTAAATCAATTAATAGATCCGTTGATTAAAAAAACACTGATCTCCTGTCGTCGTGCATTAAGAGACGCAGATATAGAAAAAGAGCAGATAATGGATGTCGTTATGGTGGGTGGTTCAACACGAAGCTTACGCGTTCGTGAACAGGTCGGCGAATTTTTTGAAGCGGAACCAAAAGTGAGTATTGATCCAGACCGGGTTGTCGCGATTGGTGCTGCCATTCAGGCCAATGCGCTGGTGGGTAATGATCCGGACGGTAACCTGCTATTAATGGATGTATTGCCCCTGTCCCTGGGGCTTGAAACCATGGGAGGGTTAACTGAGAAAATTATATCCCGCAACACACCGATACCTGTCTCACGTGCACAGGACTTTACAACCTATAAAGATGGCCAGACAGCTATGGCCATTCATGTGCTGCAGGGTGAGCGCGAACTGGTTGATGACTGTCGTTCACTGGCGCGATTTGAATTACGTGGTTTTCCCTCACATGTTGCAGGTGCTGCCAGAATAAGAGTGACCTTTCAGGTGGATGCTGATGGCCTGTTAAGTGTGAGTGCTTTAGAAGAAGCTTCAGGTGTAGAGGCCAGCGTAGAAGTTAAGCCATCATATGGTTTAAGTGATACTGAAATTGAAGCCATGCTAAAGGCCTCAATGGATCTGGCCGCAGAAGATAAGGATGCACGTTCGTTACGTGAACAGCAGGTTGAAGCTGATCGAGTGCTTGAGGCCATTGATTCTGCCATTGCGGATGATGGCAATGAAATGCTGAGTACAGAAGAAAGATCGCTTATTATGGTCGCCCGTGATGAGCTTGAAGAAACACGTCATAATGCAGATGCTGGCACGAGCCAGTTAAAAAAGGCCATGAAGAATCTGGAAAAAATCAGTGCAGCGTATGTTGCCCGGCGTATGAATGCCAGTGTAACCAAATCCATGGCGGGTCATAAAGTTGAAGAATTTAAATAAGAGAAGATATAAAAGATGCCACAGATAATATTCCTGCCTCATGAAACACTTTGCCCTGAGGGTGCTGCATTTGAAGCAGAACCGGGTGAAACAATCTGTGATGCGGCATTGCGAAATGATATTGATATTGAGCATGCCTGCGAAAAATCCTGTGCCTGCACAACCTGTCATGTCTATATTCGTGAAGGTGGAGAATCGTTGAACGAAAACACAGACGATGAAGATGATATGCTGGATAAGGCCTGGGGGCTTGATCCGGACTCCCGTTTAAGTTGTCAGACCGTGGTTGCTGATACAGACCTGGTTGTTGAATTGCCCAAATACACCATCAACATGGTATCTGAAACCCACTAACTTCTGAAACACGTTCATACTAAAGGCAGCGCCATGAATTTTAAATGGACAGATACACTTGATATTGCAATTGAGCTGGATGAAAAACACCCGGATGTAGACCCACAATATATTCGCTTCACCGATCTGCATCAATGGGTAACAGAGTTAGAGGGCTTTGATGATGATGCTGAGTCATCCAGTGAAAAAATACTGGAAGCCATACAGATGACCTGGATTGATGAAAAAGACTAGAGCGCTTCATTGAAGTCGTTAAAAGTGCAGTATGATGGGGCTATAAGGCCTGTCAGGGCTCGCTTTACCGTTTGAGTTAAAACGTGTTACTTCTCACGGGCCAGGATAAATAGCATTTCACAATAAAATAACGGTTTTTTCGAGTCAAATTAGACACAAACTGCACAATGTTCCTATATATTATTGAAAAACCAGTACTTTTTCACTATTTATGTGGCAAAAAGATACTTCTAATATCTACAAATGGTTTATAATTCCTGCCTTATATTTTAATTACCCTTTATGGAAGTATTGTTTTAATGTCTTTAGAGCGCACAATCTCAATTATCAAGCCTGATGCCGTAGCAAAAAACGTCATCGGCAAAATCTACTCTCATTTTGAGAAAGCCGGTCTGCGTATTATTGCAGCTAAGATGACACATTTATCCCGTGAAGAAGCCGAAGGTTTCTATGCGGTACATAAAGAGCGTCCATTTTTTAAGGATCTGATCGATTTTATGGTTTCTGGTCCGGTTATGGTGCAGGTGCTGGAAGGTGAAAATGCGATTGCTGCACACCGTGAGGTTATGGGGGCAACAAACCCTGCAGAAGCCGCGCCAGATAGTATAAGGGGTAAATTTGCAGAATCAATTGATGAAAATGCAGTGCATGGCTCTGACTCGCCGGAAACAGCAAAGGTAGAAATTAACTACTTCTTTAATGCTGAGGATATTTGTGAGCGCACCCGTTAATTTCCCCCATATAGAGAAAACGAATCTGCTTGGATTAAACCGGCAGGACATGGAGGCCTTCTTTACCGATTTAGGTGAAAAGGCCTTCCGCGTTTCTCAGGTAACTAAATGGATTCATCAGCTGAATGTGTCTGATTTCGATCAGATGACCAATATCAGTAAAACGTTGCGTGCCCAGCTTAAGGAAAAAGCCTGTATCACTCCCCTGGAAGTTGTTGTTGATCAGCTATCAAAAGATGGTACGCGAAAGTGGGTGATGGCGCTGGATGCAAACAATCAGATAGAAACGGTTTTTATTCCTGAAGATGATAGAGGCACACTCTGTATTTCATCTCAGGTTGGTTGTGCGCTTGACTGTAGTTTTTGCTCAACTGCGAGACAGGGTTTTAGTCGAAATCTGAGTGTAACTGAAATTCTGTCTCAGGTGTGGCTGGCTAATCGCTTACTTAGTGAGGAGAAAAAAGCCGGCAGAAAAATTACCAATGTTGTTTTTATGGGCATGGGTGAACCACTGCTTAATTATGAAAATGTAATGAAGGCGATTGATGTTCTGCTGGATGACTTTGCTTATGGCTTGAGTAAAAGGCGAGTAACCGTCAGCACAGCGGGCGTTGTACCCGCGATTGATCGTTTAGCCGAGCGTCACGATGTTCAACTGGCTATTTCATTACATGCGACACGTGATGATTTGCGCAATGAACTGGTGCCTGTTAATAAAAAGTACAATCTTCAGCAGTTGATTGAGTCCTGTCGTGGCTTTATGGAGAAGCGCTCACCAAGGTCACGCTTAACTATTGAATATGTCATGTTGTCCGGTGTAAATGATAGTCAGCAGCATGCACAGGAGTTGATTGTACTGCTTGCTGATATTTCTGTTCTTATTAATTTAATACCCTTCAATCCGTTTCCAGATTCAGGTTATAAAACATCTTCAAATAATGCCGTGCGACGCTTTCAGGACGTTTTGATGAAAGCGGGTTTGACTACCGTTATAAGAAAAACCCGGGGTGATGACATCGATGCCGCCTGTGGGCAACTGGTGGGTCAGGTAATAGATAAAAGCCGACGTGATAGAAAATTTATAGAACCCAGAACAGGAATGCATCTATGACGTATATAAATAAACTCCCGGTTATTTTATTAATCAGTCTGTTGTCAGCCTGTGCCGGGCAGACACCCAAGGAGCAGAAAAAAGAGAAAACGGATAAACAGGGTGCGGTTATAAATGTGCAGCTGGCTGCGGGCTATATTCAGCGTGGTGAGTGGGAAGTTGCTAAAAATAAATTAGAAAAAGCGATTAAATTAGACAAAGAATATGTGCCGGCTTATACCACTATGGCGGTATTGATGTCGATGATAAATAAGCCACTAGAAGCAGAAAATTATTATCTGGAAGCACTGGATTTGGCACCCAAAAACCCCGAGTTGCAGAATAACTACGGCACTTTTCTTTGTAAAAACGGGAAGTACAAAGAAGCTTTTGAGCAGTTTGAAAAGGTGATAAATAATGCTTTTTATGACACCCCGGAAGTTGCTCATGCAAATTATGGTTATTGTTTATTGCAAAGCTCGAAGCCAGATTACAAAAAAACAGAAGAGCACCTGCGTTTCGCTTTAAAAGCTAATCCGAAGTTAGTGTCTGCGTTACTTGCTATGGCTGAGCTTGGGATAGATACCCGGCAGTATCTGATGGCAAGAGCATATACTCAACGTTATCATGCACTTGTTAAAGCTAATGCACACAGTTTATGGGTTCAAATTCAGGCGGAGTATGCTTTAGGCGATAAGGAATATTTTTTGCAGCTGTCTAAAAAATTAATAAAGCGATTTCCTCAGTCAGAAGAAGTGGCCCTGTTAATGAAGTTGCCTGCATTATGACGAACCAGGATCAAAAACCGGAAAATCCCGCAACCAGGCCCGTAACTGAACCCATAACTGAGGCAGAGGAGACGCTGCCGCAGAAAAAAACGTTTGGCATTGAACTTAGAGTGGCCCGTGAGTCAGCAAATTTAACGGTGGCAGATGTTGCCGAAAAACTACTGGTTTCCGCAGATATAATTCATTCAATTGAGAATTCTGAGGTTGAAAACCTGCCGGCACTGACATTCACCAAGGGGTATATCAGAAGCTATGCGCGTTTGCTCGAAATACCTGCGGATAAAATTATCAGTGAGTACCTGAAAGTAGCGCCGGACCAGAAGCCCGCGTTATCGTCCCTCTCTGTTTTGCCGATGCAGACATCAAGCAGTCATTTGTTTATAAAAATTATCAGTGCTGCTTTTGCAGTGTTTGCCGTTATTATATTGCTTTACTGGTTATATCAAACCGATTTTTCATTGCAGACATCCAGTTACAGTCAACGTGATGCTGCGCGCCAGCCTCTGATTGAAAAAGCCGAATCGATAAAGCCTGTGCCTGCAACCTCGCCAGCGGTGACACCAGAAGCTGAAACAGCGGAGCATCAGCCTCTCACTGTTGCTGTAAAACCGACTCATCAGCCGGTGATTAAGCCACAGTCACAGCAAGGCCTGTTGGCTGAAACTGAGTCGCACGCAGTATCTGAGACGAAAAATAATATTCAATCTGTAGTAGAAGAGGAGAGTGTTAGCGCGCCAGTGCCCCGTGATGTTATGGTTCTAGCGGCACTAGAGTCCTCATGGATTGAAGCTAAAGACCAGACCGGGCAAAGGTTATTTTATCAGTTGCTAAATGCGGGTGAAGATATCAAATTATACGGCAAGTCCCCATTCACCGTTTTTCTGGGAAATGCACGTAAGGTTCGAATTGAGATTAATCAGAAAATAGTGTCTTTTGATCACCTTATAAACAATAGTAAAAAAACAGTAAGAATAAAAGTTGAAGCAGATGCAGGCGTCTCGCCTGAGCCCCGTTAATAATCAGATTAAGTCCCAGTTTTATATGTCGAGTAAAAAACAGAGTAACAAGATAAACTGCATACGTGGTATGCATGATATATTGCCAGAACAGTCACCGCTGTGGCAGTTTTTTGAAAATAAAGTTCAAACCTTACTGCAAAGTTATGCATATTCTGAAATACGTATGCCGGTGGTTGAGTCTACCGATCTTTTTAGTCGCTCAATTGGTGAAGTGACCGATATTGTTGAAAAGGAAATGTATACCTTTGAAGATCGAAATGGTGACAGTTTAACTCTGCGCCCGGAAGGAACGGCAAGCTGTGTGCGTGCCGGCATACAACATGGTCTGTTTTATAATCAGCAGCAGCGGCTCTGGTATAATGGGCCTATGTTTCGTCATGAGCGTCCGCAAAAAGGTCGCTATCGTCAGTTTCATCAGATTGGTGTAGAAACATATGGTATGTCCGGCCCTGATATTGATGCTGAACTTATTCTACTATCGGCTCGCTTATGGAAAGAGCTGGGTTTAAAAGATATTCGACTTGAGCTGAATACACTGGGCTCATCTGCATCCAGAAAGGCCTATCGAGAGATACTGGTTGAGTATCTTAGTCAACACAGTGATGTTCTTGATGAAGACTCACAGCGTCGGCTAAAAACAAATCCAATGCGTATTCTGGATAGTAAAAACCCGCAGATGCAGGCGATGATAGATGCAGCTCCGAGTTTAATGGATTACCTGGATGAAGAGTCCAGTCTGCATTTTAAGCAGCTAACATCCATACTGGATGAAGCTGGGGTAAACTATAGCATTAATACACGGCTGGTTCGTGGGCTTGATTATTACTGCAAAACCGTTTTTGAATGGGTAACCGATGCATTAGGTGCTCAGGGGACCATTTGTGCCGGCGGGCGTTATGATGGGCTGGTAGAGCAGTTGGGTGGGCGAGAAACACCTGCTGCAGGTTTTGCTATGGGGATTGAGCGTATACTGTCATTGCTTGAGGATTCAGGCAGGCAGATGGTTAATTCGGTTGATGTTTTTGTTATATTGCAGGGGGATAAGGCGCAACTTGAAGGCCTGCCTATGGTCGAAAGTATTCGCAACGAGTTACCACAGTTAACCATACAGACAAACTGTGGCGGCGGTTCATTCAAGAGTCAGATGAAAAAAGCGGATAAATCAGCCGCCAGAGTAGCCCTGATTTTAGGTGAGAATGAAATCACCAGCCAGTCGGTGGGCATTAAGTATTTACGTGAGAAAGCGGAGCAGAAAAGCGTTCAGCGCACCGCTCTGATTGACGAACTCAGTCAGCTATTCTCCGACAGCTATTCTAATGGGTAGAAATAGAATATAAAGAGTCGTATGCAGTGAGCGGGTCAGCCAATCATTTTTATAGATAAACAAACACATAATTAGAGAGATATTATGGATTTTGAAACAGAAGAACAACAGCTGGAAGCCATAAAAAACTGGTGGAAACAAAATGCCGTTATTATTATAGGCGGTATTGCCCTGGGAATAGCTGCAATATTTGGTAATCAGTATTATCAACAGCAGAAAGCGGCTCATGCTGATATGGCGAGTATGCTTTATGAGCAGGTGCTAATGGGGGTGCAGAACCCTGCTGTTATTGATGAAACCCTCACACGCGTTAATACGCTGGTGGGCGAATTTAAGGATACACCTTATGCCAGTCTGGCTGCGTTGGTGATTGCCCGGCATCATTTAAATGCGGGTGAGTTTGATAAGGCGCAATTGCGTTATCAGTGGGTAATAACCAATGCAGCGCAGGATGAATTAAAATATCTCTCAAAAATTCGCCTGGCGCGCCTGATGCTTGGTAATAAACAGGCTGATCAGGCTCTTGTTATTTTAAGTGAAACTTATCCTGAAAGTTTTACTGGCATGGTGCTTGAACTTAAAGGTGACGTGTATTTATCTCAGGGTGAAAATGACCAGGCAAAAGCGGCTTACACACAGGCTAAGCTCCTGTCTTCTTCAGCCAATCGCTGGTTGCAGCTTAAAATAGATGATATTGGTGAGACCACTGTCAGCACTAAACCGACAACAGGAAATACAGAACCTTCAGCATGATTCGTTACTTCCTGATTATATTGATGGCACTATCTGCCTATGCCTGCAGTGATACTGATAATGCTGAACCGCCCGCTGAATTGCTTGACTTTGAATCTTCGCTGGACATAACGGAGGTCTGGAGCGTCAGTACCGGCGTGGGTGTTGAGCAGGTCTATATAAAGTTATTTCCTCTGATTCTGGAGAATTCCATTATTGTCACTGATCGTGAAGGTCAGGTAACGGCATATAACCTTGATGATGGAGATGAACTCTGGCAAACGGAGCTAAACACGGTTATTAGTGGGGGAGTGGGTGGCGATAAAGACCACCTTGTTGTTACCAGTAGAAATGGTCTCGTTTATTTACTGGACTCAAAAGGGCAGTTGATCTGGAAAGTAGATGCGTCATCTGAAGTTTTGATGCCCGCTCAAATTGCCGGTGATTACATTATTATTCGTTCTGTCGATGGGCGTATTACCGCTTTAAGCGTAGAGGACGGAAGCGAAAAATGGATTTATAAGCGAGACGTTCCGGCACTCACCTTACGGGGTAATAGCTCCCCTGTCATAAAGCAGGGCTATATATTCAGTGGTCTTGATAATGGCCGCCTGATTGCACTGGATTTGCTGGATGGTCATGCGGTTTTCGATATACCGGTTGCATCAGCTGGCGGCCGATCAGAGCTGGAGCGTCTGGTTGATATTGATGGTCACTCGGTGATTGTTGATGACACGCTTTATATTGCCAGTTATCAGGGTAAGGCCGTTGCTATTGATATTCGCAAGGGGCAGGTGATCTGGAGCAGAAAATTATCCACTTACACCGGAGTGGAATATGCCTCATCCGGGCTTTATCTGGGAGATGATAAAGACCACATATGGGCACTGGATTCAGCTAATGGCGCAACCCTGTGGAAGCAGGAAAAATTACAGGCACGTCGTATTACCCGGCCTGTAGTTATGGGTAAAACTATAGTGGTTGCTGATTTTGAGGGCTATTTGCACTGGCTTTCGGCTTTTGACGGGCATTTTCTCGCCCGTGTTGAAACAGATGATTCAGGTGTTATCGTACCGCCCATCGTGCATAATGGGCGGTTATATGTGATTACCCGTGATGGAGAATTATTTGTTTATGAAATTAATGAAGTAAATGATGAAGAAATTGCCGATTAATTGAAAAAAACACATCAAGCTGGCTGCTTTTGTTTTTTTTTTGCCTATAATTCTGAAAGATTTCAGCCATATACCGTATGTGTATTTTATTAATAAGCTGAATGCACAATTTATTCTAGTTAAGAATTTAAATTGTTTAATGCCTGCTAGTTGCTGAAGACTAATAAAGATAAGGATAAATATGAGTACCAAGAGAATCAGTGTTGTAGAAGTTATACTATGGATATTTATCATTGTCCTGGTTCTTCTATCATTAACACCATTAGCTTTGGGTTTTAAAATAAAGTCTGATTATTCGTTGATGATTAGCGAGCTCTCCGAAGTTCTGCAGGTAGACGTGCAGATAACAGAATATGAGCAGGGTCTATTTTCATCAGATTCTGTACTCTCAGTAAAGTTGCCGACGATGGATAAACCGGTACTGTTTAGAGAAGAAATTGTTCATGGGCCGGTCTATTTTGGTTTATTAAGTCAGGGGCAGTCTCCACTGGTGGCTGCGGTGATTAAGGGGCGTATCGATCATTCGGCATTGAATCCTGCAATAATTCAAAAGTTATTTGGTGAAAATACCCCTTTTACCTATCAGAATATCGTTCAGTTTAGCGGAGATGTAAGTGTGCAGGCTTACTTGCCTCCGATCAATGCTTCATTTGAAAGTGAAGGGGATCAGTTTAATGTTCAGTCTTCAGGGCTTGTGTTTAATGAAAATTACTCGCCGGTGGATGGGCGATTTTCAGGTGAAGCACTTATCCCTAAATTAAAAGTACAGACACCTCTTTATACGATCAGTGGTCATTCGGTGAATGTGAGTTTTTCAGCAAAGATGGGTGAAAATCAGATACTTATTGGTGACACGGTAATTTCTATTAATGTTTTTGATCTGACTTCAGGAGAGGATCAGTTTGCATTACGTGATTTAACCGTGAGAACAATTACCTCAGAAAGTGGCAGTCTGATTAATTCAGGTATTGATGTCAGTGTACAGGAAATACTGGCTTCTAATCAGAAATTTGGCCCCGCTAAACTGGTTTTCAAGCTTGACGGTATTAGTGCGCAGAGTTTAAATCAATTGCAGCTTATTCAGGATGAAGTTGCAGAAATGCATGAAAAGGGATTGCCTCCTGAGCAGATAAACTCGATGATGACCGGCCAGATTATGGGTATAGTTCCAGATTTAATTAAACAGGCGGCAGTTAAAGTGAAGCCTTTATCGGTCAGTAGTGAGCTGGGAAAGCTTCAGGCCGACATGGACTTTACGCTTAAGGGGATAGATGCAGATACACCTGCAGACCCGATTTTTCTACTGGGTGCGGTGAGCATGAACCTGAATGTATCTATTGATGAGGCACTGCTTAAGCAATTTATCAGCTGGGAATTACAGGGTAGTGAGAGTGAAAATGGCCTGCCGCTTAATCAGAGGGTTTCTGAAAACATACAGGGTATGGTGAGTGATAACTGGCTCAAAAGAAGTGCGGGTGGTTATGTAAGTAAAATCAGCATGCATGATGGTCAGTTACTTATTAATGAGAAAGCCGTTGATCCTATGCAACAAATCATGTCGACTATGGGGGGTGTCGAACATTAGGGGGCTCTCGCAGAGAAACCCATGCATAACTAAAATATGATTAGAGGCGTCATCTGGCCCTCTAATTGTCTGTATGATATGTGTAGTCTGTTACTATACCGCTTAAAAACCGGCTGAGCCTGTTTTATTGCCCGTCTGAATTTCTAATCTGGATTAACTATGTTACCCGTAATCGCCCTGGTGGGCCGGCCCAATGTTGGCAAATCAACTTTATTTAACGTTCTTACAAAAAGCCGTGATGCACTGGTTGCTGATTATCCGGGCCTGACCCGGGATCGTAAATACGGTCATGGCTCATTTGATGAGCGTTCTTTCATACTCATAGATACCGGCGGGTTAAGCGGTGAGTCGGAAGAGCTGGATGAACATATGGCCCGGCAAACTTTGCTGGCTATCGATGAAGCGAACATTGTCTTACTTATGGTGGATGGCCGTTCAGGTATTACGGCAGCAGATGAGAGTATTGCCCGGCAGATTCGTCGATTAGGTAAAAACGTGCATCTTGTGGTGAATAAAACCGATGGTGTTGATATTGATCAGGCATTAACAGAGTTCGTGGGCCTGGGCTTTAAAGATATATACCCGATTGCTGCAGCACATAAAAATGGTGTTTCTCAGTTAATTGAAAAACTGCTCACTGACTGGCCTGAGTGGGTGTTTGAGCCTGAGCAGACGAAGGGTGTCAAAGTTGCAATTGTGGGTAAACCGAATGTCGGTAAATCCACGCTGGTTAATAGAATACTGGGTGAAGAACGGGTGGTTGTGATGGATATGCCCGGTACCACAAGAGACAGTATTTATATTCCCTTTGAGCACAATGGAACGGAGTATACTTTAATTGATACTGCAGGTGTGCGTCGCCAGAAAAAGGTAAAGGAGGCGGTGGAGAAGTTCAGCGTTATAAAAACATTGCAGGCCATCGATCACTCAAATGTCACCATTGTGATGATTGATGCCAGAGAAGGTATCAGCGATCAGGATCTGCATCTGCTGGCCTACGCCATTGACTCTGGACGGGCACTCTTAATTGTCATTAATAAATGGGATGGCATGGATACCTATGATAAAGAAATTATTAAAACCAATCTCGAGCGTCGTTTGAGTTTTGTTACCTTTGCTCAGATCTTTTTTATCTCTGCATTGCACGGCTCTGGTGTGGGGGTTTTATATAAAGCAATAAACCGGGCCTATGCTTCAGCCACTAAAAATTTATCGACATCAGTGCTCACCCGTGTTCTGGATAACGCGACCCAGGCTCATCAACCGCCCACAATCAGGGGGCGGCGCATAAAACTCAGGTATGCTCACCAGGGTGGCATGAACCCACCGATAGTGGTTATACATGGGAATCAGACCGACCTTTTACCCAAATCGTATATCCGCTATCTGATGAATCACTTTATTGATGCGCTGGAGCTTAAGGGGACGCCTATGCGTCTGGAATTAAAGACCAGCACAAACCCCTATGCCAGACATGCTAAGGCACCGGGTAAAACCGTTAAAAAGCAGGGAAAGGTGCCGTTCAGCAAAACCCGTAAACCTAAAAATAGAGTAAAAAGTCGGGAGCATTCACGACATAAATAGCACTAAAAAAGGCTGATAAACTTTATAAAACAATAAGATACAGCACGTAGTTATATAATAATATACACTTATCACTATTAATATTTGATTCTTTTGGATAAAGTTCTAATTGACCTGACCCGTGATATTCTCTATATTCACTTCAACCTGGAACAATCAGTTGAATGCAAGAATCAATAGTAAACGATTGAAAACTGTGTATTCTTTACGTAATGCTATTTCACCTATCAGGTAAATGGTGCTACACGCAAAATTACCCTTCGTGGGTGTTCAGCCAGTTTTTTCAGGGTTAAAATAACAATTTCAAATGACGCAGCATAATCTTTATCCGGTGTTTAATTTTTTTTAGAGCATCAAGCAATCGTAATGGGGCTTTGTAATGAAAAAGGCATTTATATATTCGACTTTGTTAGGGACTTCTTTAATCGCCCAACAGGCAGACGCTATTGAATTTGACGGCTTCCTGACGGCTGGTTTTGCAGTACACAATCAGAGCCAGGCTGATGGTAGCAATGTGACCTATCTTGATGAGGTCACAGAAGATGTTACCTTTCTTCAGGATTCAAAATTTGGCCTGCAGATTACAGCAGATGCCGCTGAGAATATGCAGGTGGTTGCACAGATACTGGCCTCTGCTGTGGATGAAAACTACAGCATGGACATAGAGTGGGCTTATCTGGACTATGCTGCCAGTGACTCAACCAGCCTGAGAGCGGGGCGCATTAAACAACCTGTCTTTCTGATTTCAGATTATCTGGAAGTGGGCTATGCCTATCCCTGGATAAGGCCACCAGCAGAAGCCTACAGCAATATGCCGGTAGACAGTCTTATTGGGGTTGAGCTGCTGTATCAGGCGAACTTTGGTAATACCACGCTGGCTATACAGCCTTATTTCGGTTCTAACTCAGAAGATGTGCCGGGTGTTTCTTCAGTTAAGTTTTTCGCTGATAACTATCTGGGCATGGCGCTGAGGCTGGAAAACCGCTCATTTACGTTTCAGCTGAGTTCATTTCAGACCGATGTATCCACCATTGATTCAGCGAGCGGTAGTTTTAATAGCGAGGGCACCGCTGTTCTCTCGGTTGCCAGTTTATCATGGGATATTGCCAATTTTGTGGGTTATACAGAATACACAACCCGGGATATTACAGCAGATAATAGAACTCTCGGCAATGGTTTTAATGCCGTTCCATTTGATAACCTGTTTTCAGATCAGGACGGCTATTATGTCACCCTGGGTTATCGAATGGGCAAGTTTTTACCTCATGTGACCTATGCGACCATCGATTCTGATCCGGCAGGTTCGTACGGGTGTGTCACCCCAACGGATGCCAGTACATGTGGTCCATCACAGGGTGCCCGGCAGGACTCGGTTACGATTGGTCTGCGTTATGAATTAAATGACAGTGCCGCGTTAAAAATGGAATATCAGCAGATTGAACTGGCGGACAATAACGGTAACTACGGACTGTATCAGCCATTCTCTTTAGGTGCCCCACTGAATTCTTCATCGGCTTTAGCTGAAGATAAGGCATCACTTATTAGTGTTGCTGTTGATGTAATATTTTAAGCCGTTATTAACTTTCTGTAAAAAGGGCATCCGTAAAGATGCCCTTTTTTATTTATAAATTAAGAATATTTAACCGTTAGTCATATGCCACGTAAAAAAGATAGTTCGAAAACACCGATTAAAAGAAAGGCGATAAAAAAATCGCCGATTAAAAAAACACCGTCGAAAAAAACACCTTCAAAAAAGCTGTCTTCAAAAAAAACAGCCAGTAAAAATACGCCGCTTAAAAAAAACAGAAGAAAAAAATCTGCAGCTAAAGGCAAAAGAAAATCGTTAATAAAAACCTTATTGTTTAGTAAATACAGTATAAGTGCTTTTTTTATCAGCATCTGCTTATTCAGTCTTTATCTTATCTATCTGAATATCGTCATTACTGAAAAAATGTCCGGGCGTATCTGGTCGTTACCCTCTCATGTTTACGCCCGTCCATTAGAAATTTATAACGATAAACGCATAACGGTTGATGATTTAGTGTATGAGCTGAATCTATTAGACTATAAGCGAGTGAGCAACCGACCCGCACACCCCGGGGAGTATCGGATTCTTAATGATACTCATTTTGAAATCATCAGCCGCGATGCTGTTTTCTGGGACGGAAAAAGAAAGTCCAGAGGTTTGAGGGTCAGTATTAATGCCGGCCACATACAGGGGTTATATGAACTGTATTCCGATAAAACAATTACACTGTTTCGTTTTGAAGCGGTCAGGATTTCCGGCATATACCCAGTTAAAAAACAAGAAAGGCAGCTGATAAAGCTGGAAGATATACCCGATGAACTCATACTGGCCCTGTTAGCGGTTGAAGATAAACGTTTTTATAATCATTCAGGTGTTGATGCGAAGTCAATTCTAAGAGCGGTGCTGGCCAATATTATGGCGGGAAAAACAGTGCAGGGAGGCAGCACTCTGACCCAGCAATTAATTAAAAACCTCTTTCTTTCTTCTGACCGTACCTTGTTGCGAAAAATTAATGAAGCTTTTATGGCTTTATTATTAGAAGTTAATTACGATAAATCAGTGATACTGGAAACGTATATCAATGAAGTGTATCTGGGGCAGAATGGCGCACAGCAAATACATGGTTTTGAGCTGGCCAGCCATTTTTATTTTGCCAGACCTTTAACGGAGTTAAGGCGCGACCAGATGGCTTTGCTGGTGGGGCTGGTTAAAGGGCCGTCGTGGTATTCGCCAAGAAAGCATAAAAAAAGAGCCACACAAAGACGCAATCAGGTATTAAAGCTGATGTTTCAGGAAGGGATTATATCTTCTGCTCAGTTGAAAAAATACTCGGCTCAGTCACTTGGTTTAGCCGCCAGACCGAGGTATTCAGGCAATCGCTTTCCAGCCATTGTGGACCTGGTGAAAAGGCAGCTAAGGCAGGATTATAACGATGATGACTTAAAATCTTCCGGCTTAAAGATATTTACCAGTGTAGACCCTTTAATACAGAGGCAGGCAGAGGCAAGTGTGCGGCGTATGCTGCCTATACTGGAGCGGCAGAAAGACGCAACATCAGCATTGCAGACTTCGGTTATTGTGGCATCGAGCCAGCAGGGCGAAATACAGGCCATGGTTTCTGATAAAAACCCGGATTTTCCCGGCTTTAATCGCTCACTGGATGCGGTGCGCCAGACAGGTTCATTGATTAAGCCGGCTATTTATCTCACGGCACTGCAGCAGCCTGAAAAATACACTCTGGCCAGTTTGCTTGATGACAGCCCTTTACACCTTAAAACGGCTAAAGATGAGCTGTGGTCACCTAAAAATTACGATAATAAATTCTCTGGCCCTGTCACTCTTTCTCAGTCACTGATTTTATCCCGCAATGTGCCAACGGTGCGTCTCGGGCTGGATGTCGGGCTGGCGGATATTTCTGCTACCCTGAAAAATCTGGGCATATCGCGGGACGTGCCATCCTACCCGTCGATGACCCTGGGTGCATTTAACCTGTCACCATTAGATGTCGCCAATATGTATCAGACGTTTGCGGCGGACGGTTTTCATGTGCCTCTTAAAATCATACGTGAGGTGCTGACCCGAGATGGGGTGCCACTCAAGCGTTATCCGCTGGAGCCGCAAAAAACACTCGATGAAAAAACCGTTTTTCTGGTCAATTATGTATTACATCAGGTCACTCAAACCGGCACAGCCAAATCACTGGCGAAAAATATAAGCGTGAAGCTGGCGGGCAAAACCGGCACTACCGATGATTTACGGGACAGCTGGTTTGCCGGCTTTTCAGAAGACCAGCTGGCGGTTGTCTGGATCGGGCGTGATGATAATAGCAGCACCGGGCTTACCGGCTCATCCGGCGCGCTCAGGCTGTGGACCGACTTAATGAAAAAACTTCCATTGAGCAGCCTGTCTCTAAACCCGCCTCAGGGTGTTGAGATGGCATGGGTCGATTCTGAAACCGGCGCTTTATCGGATAAAAATTGTCAGGGTGCGGTAGAATTACCTTTTATTCAGGGTTCAGTCCCAACAGAGAAAGTCGAATGCAAAACCGGTGGTCTGCTATATCAAATAAAACGCTTATTCAATTAATAAACCTGAAGCTTTTAAGTGGCGTGTTTTTATCCCTGTTTTTACCGGTGCTTCTACCCTCCTGTGCCTATCAGGGCGAGCCACCGGTTAATATGCAGGCGAGTATTCTGCCGGTTTCTGATAGCAGTGAAATGCCTGCGGTTATCAGGGATCTGTTGAGCCAGGCAGATCAGAAATATATGCAGGGTGATTACAATGGTTCGATCGCAACACTCGAAAGAGCTATTCGTATAAAACCGCGCTACCCTGAGGTCTGGTCACGTATTGCACAGGTTTATGCGACACTGGGGCAAAAACAAAAAGCGATTTCTTATGCGGAACGATCAAACGGTTATATCGATAACAATCCAGAGTTAAAAGCGCTTAATGACAGAATTATTCGTTCTGATGAGGCACCTGTGCAGGTCGATATACCTTGAGTAGCGCTGCAGATTTATTAGGTGCAACGGGCGTATTTGCCAATGCATTGCTGGGCTTTAGAGCCAGGGAAGGTCAACAGGCATTGAGTGCGGCGATTGAGGCTGTTATTGCTGACAGGCAGGTATTAGTTGCAGAAGCGGGTACCGGTATTGGTAAAACGTTTGCTTATCTGGTGCCAGCAATTATGTCAGGTAAAAAAACCATTATCTCTACCGGCACACGTCACTTGCAGGATCAGCTGTTCCACAATGATATTCCTGTCGTGAGAAAAGCCTTAAAAATGGACTTACCCTGTGCATTATTAAAAGGGCGAGCTAACTATCTGTGTCAGTACCGTCTGAATATTGCTCACCAGCAGGCATTTCTAAACCGGCAAACCCAGGATCACCTGTCGCAGATCCAGTCATGGTCAAAGCAAACCAGCAGTGGTGATATGGCGGAAATGTCTGGAATTTCCGAAGATGCACGGGTCTGGCCAATCGTCACCTCCACCTCAGATAACTGCCTTGGCAATGAGTGTTCCGAGTGGTCTGAATGCTTTGTTGTTAAAGCACGAAAGCAGGCTCAGGAGGCGGATATTGTGGTGGTTAATCACCACCTGTTGCTGGCGGATATGGCAATAAGAGAAGAAGGGTTTGGTGAGTTATTGCCTGCGGCGGAAACCTTTATTATTGATGAAGCCCATCAACTGCCGGAAGTGGCTTCTCGATTTTTTGGCACAGGTTGCAGCAGCCGACAAATTAATAATTTAATTTCTGACAGCATATCCGAGCAGCTAAAAGATGCTGGCGACATGCATACTATACGTGAAGCATGTGATGAGCTTAAAACCAGTAATGCACAGTTTAGATTAACCTTTGGGGCAGAGAGTCAGCGGGACGCATGGCAGAAAATCAGGTATAAACCGGCCCTGCAACAAGCCAGGGAAAAACTGCTGGATGACCTTGAAGAGTTAATGGCGCAATTACACATTGCAGCAGAGCGGGGCAAGGGGTTGGAGCAGTGTTATGCAAGAAGTGCGCTATTGTTTCAGAGTTTAAAAGCGTATGGAGAAACCGAGCAAACAGAAACACCTTCGGTATACTGGTATGAAACTTTTAGCAAAGGTTATGTATTGCATGCTACACCACTGGATGTCGCCGCCTTATTTAAACAGCAGAGAGATGCATTGCCGGGTAGCTGGATTTTTACCTCGGCTACGCTTGAAGTGGGTAAAGATTTTTCACATTTTGCACAACGACTGGGGCTTGAGAATTATCAACAGGGTAACTGGAACAGCCCGTTTGATTATCAGCAGCAATCACTGCTTTATCTGCCGGAAAATTTACCAGACCCCGCCAGTTTTAATTACACAGAAAAATTAATAGAAGCGGCCATTCCCGTGTTACAGGCGAGCAAAGGAAGAGCCTTTATATTATTTACCAGTTACCGGGCTTTAAATGAAGCGGTAGTACTGCTGCAACGTAAACTGGAATACCCGATTTTAGTGCAGGGCAGTTTACCCAAGCATCCGTTACTATTAAAATTCAGAGCGCTGGGTAATGCGGTTTTATTAGGCACCGCCAGTTTCTGGGAGGGTGTGGATGTGCGAGGTGAAGCGCTGTCCTGTGTCATTATAGACAAACTGCCTTTTGCTTCACCCGGTGACCCGGTAATGCAGGCACGTCTCGAGGCTATTCGAGGTCAGGGGGGCAACCCGTTTATGGATTATCAGCTGCCGCAGGCGGTGATTACCCTGAAGCAGGGAGCGGGTCGACTCATACGTGATATGAATGATTATGGGGTACTGATGATTGGCGATAACCGTATCAGCACAAAACGTTATGGCAGTATATTCTTAAAGAGCTTGCCGGATATGCCGGTAAGCCAGCGTTTAATCGATGTGGAAGCGTTTTATGACTCATGGAATGATGAGCGGGCAAAAAATGCAGGTGAGGGAGCAGCAGAACCGGTATGAAAATTATTGCTATAGACACTGCTACCGAAGCCTGTTCAGCTGCATTGTATCTTGATGGTCTTTATACCGGGCAGTTTAAGATTGCGCCAAGGCAGCACACACAGCTGATTTTACAGATGATAGATGACCTGCTGCGTCAGGCGGGTATTAAAATAGCTGATCTGGATGCACTGGCTTTTGGGCGTGGCCCGGGGTCATTTACCGGTGTGCGTATTGCCACGGGTATTGTGCAGGGTCTGGCCTTTGCAAATGACCTGCCTGTAATCCCGGTATCAACCTTAGCTTCAATTGCGCAGTTTGCCTGTAATAAACATCAACAGAAAAATATTATTGCCGGCATAGATGCCCGTATGGGTGAAATGTATTGGGGTTGTTACAGGCAGTCTGAAAATGGACTAATGATTCTTGATGGAGTCGAGCAGGTGACACCCGCCAGTGAGGTAAGCGTTCCCGACAGTCAGGTAAAATGGCTGGGTGCCGGCACTGCATGGCAGAGTTACAGTGAAGAACTGGAGCGTTGTTTATCGACCCAAATAAGTGAAATTCACTCCGGTTATTTACCGACTTCCAGCAGCATTGCGCAACTTGCTGTATATGAATATGAGCAGGGAAGAGTGCTTGAGGCCTCTCAGGCATTACCGGTTTATCTTAGAAATAATGTGGCAAAAAAATCAGCCAGAGGCGTTTTTAAAAGGACCTCTAAGGCACCCACTTAATGAGTCAGGGGCTACAGAATCTCTCCAATGCCATTTTGTGATGGATAAGGGGGGCATTAGTGCATAGCTGAAAGAGCGAATATAAGGTAATATATCGGATTTTTAAGACTACAGCTGCGGCGTTTATTCCATGTTAGAAATTAATCCCATCAAAAATCAGATTAACGACCTTGAAGAGCGTCGCGATGCTCTCAGGGGGTATCTTTGACTTTGATAGCAAAAAGCAGGAGCTGGAAGAAGTTAACCGGGAGCTGGAACAGCCGAATGTCTGGAATGACCCGCAAAGAGCTCAACAGTTAGGGCAGGACAGATCTCGTCTGGAAGCCATAGTTCTCACCATTGAAAATATGAATAATGGCCTGTCTGATGCGGCTGAGCTGCTTGAAATGTCAATTGAAGAAGATGATGAAGACAGTATTGAATCTGTTACATCAGACCTGGCTGTGATGGAAAAACAGATAGAAGAGCTGGAGTTTCGCCGTATGTTTTCCGGTGAAATGGATGCAAATAATGCTTTTCTGGATATTCAATCCGGCTCGGGTGGCACAGAAGCTCAGGACTGGGCAGAAATGATTCTCAGAATGTACCTGAGATGGGGTGAAGCGCATGGCTTTAAAACCGAGTTAATCGAAGCGACTCCGGGTGATGTAGCAGGAATAAAAGGTGCAACTATCCATTTTGAAGGTGAATACGCTTATGGCTGGTTACGTACAGAAACCGGTGTTCACAGGCTGGTCAGGAAATCCCCTTTTGATTCAGGCAGTCGTAGACATACTTCTTTTGCATCGGTGTTTGTATCCCCTGAAGTTAATGATGATATTGAAATTGATATTAATCCGGCAGATTTGCGTATTGATGTGTATCGAGCCTCCGGTGCCGGTGGCCAGCATGTGAATAAAACTGAATCGGCCGTGCGTATCACACATAACCCCACAGGGGTTGTGGTGCAGTGCCAGAATGACCGTTCACAGCATAAAAATAAAGCCAGCGCCATGAAACAGCTGAAAGCTAAACTTTATGAGCTTGAAATGAAAAAGCGACAGGGTGATCAGCAAATACTTGAAGATAATAAATCGGATATTGGCTGGGGCAGTCAGATACGCTCCTATGTGCTCGACTCATCACGCATAAAAGACCTGCGCACCAATGTAGAAACAGGCAATACACAGGCTGTGCTCGACGGTGGCATTGATATGTTTATTGAGGCCAGCTTAAAAAACGGTTTATAAATTATTTTTACCCGGATTATTGACCCGGGTGATTTGCCCGGGTAATTGATCAAAATAAAATAACCCGCATAGTTTACTCACCGGCTTGCAGCGAAAAAACTGCAAGCCTGAAAATTTAAAATGTACTGATATTATGACTGAAGAAAACAAAACAGAAGAGCCATTAGACGAAAATAAACTGATTGCTCAACGACGTGAAAAACTCAATGCGATGCGTGAAAAGGGTAATGCCTTCCCGAATGATTTTCGTCGTGACACACTGGCAGCTGACTGCCATCGCAGTTACGATGATAAATCGAAAGAAGAGCTTGAAGCGCTTGGCATTAAAGTTAGAGTGGCCGGGCGCATGATGGCAAAGCGTGTTATGGGAAAAGCCAGCTTCAGCCAGCTGCAGGATATGTCGGGGAAAATTCAGTTGTTTTTACAGCGCGACTCACTGCCTGAAGGCATTTATAACGACGGCTTTAAAAAATGGGATGTGGGGGATATTATCGGTGCTGAAGGAACGCTGTTTAAAACCAAAACCGATGAGTTATCAGTAAAAGTAACGGCTGTCACATTGCTGACTAAATCTCTGCGTCCTTTACCTGAAAAATTTCACGGCCTAACCGATCAGGAGACAAGATACCGTCGGCGTTATCTTGATCTGGTTATGAATAGTGAAGTGAGAGAAACCTTTCAGCTGCGCTCGAAAATAATTAGCTATATCCGGCGTTTCTTTGAAGACAGGGGTTTTATGGATGTAGAGACACCCATGTTACAGGCTATTCCCGGTGGAGCAACCGCACGACCCTTTGAGACGCATCATAATGCACTTGATATGCCGATGTTTATGCGCATTGCTCCGGAACTGTATTTAAAGCGCCTGGTTGTGGGGGGGTTTGAAAAAGTTTTTGAAATAAACCGTAATTTTCGTAACGAAGGTGTATCCACAAGGCATAATCCCGAATTTACGATGCTTGAGTTTTATCAGTCCTATGCGGATTACAATGATTTAATGGACATAACAGAAGCGTTACTGCATGGTCTGGCAAAAGATGTTGTGGGCAATACCGATATTGAATATCAGGGTGATACCTACGATTTTTCCAGTAAGTTTACCCGCATGTCGGTATTTGATTCTATTTTGCATTTTAATCCAGATCTAACCGCTGATAATATTAATTCACTGGATGCCGCGCGTAAAGTCGCAGACAGTCTATCTGTTCCCCTAAAAGACTCATATGGCCTTGGTAAAATTCAGATAGAAATATTTGAAAAGACAGTGGAGCACCGATTAATGAACCCGACGTTCATTACCGAATACCCCACTGAGGTTTCACCACTGGCACGGCGTAATGATAACAACCCGTTTATTACCGACCGTTTTGAATTTTTTGTGGGCGGGCGAGAAATTGCCAATGGTTTTTCTGAGCTGAATGATGCGGAAGATCAGGCGGAGCGTTTCAAACAGCAGGTGGCTGAAAAAGATGCGGGTGATGATGAAGCTATGCATTATGATGCTGACTACATCCGCGCTCTTGAGCATGGGCTACCGCCCACTGCCGGAGAAGGCATTGGTATTGATCGACTGGTGATGTTGCTGACAAACTCTCCCTCTATTCGTGATGTGATATTGTTTCCACATATGCGATTAGAAGCATAATATTCAGCTGTAAAGAGCCGTGTCTGAATTTGATCTCATCAATCATTTTTTTAAAACTTCAGCGCTACCCCGTGATGATGTACTGCAGGGAGTTGGTGATGACTGTGCTCTGTTAGCACCACCGCCGGGTAAACAGCTGGCAATTTCTACGGATACCCTGATCAGTGGCGTGCATTTTCCGCAGAGTACCCTGGCTGCAGACATCGGCTATAAATCCCTTGCGGTTAATCTGAGTGACTTAGCGGCAATGGGTGCAAGCCCCGCATGGGCAAGCCTGGCTATTAGTTTACCCGAAGCTGATCAAAGCTGGCTGGCGAATTTTATGCAGGGATTTAATGAGCTGGCCAGAACTTATAACGTGTCGTTAGTGGGGGGAGATACCACATGTGGCCCGTTAACTATTACGCTAAATATTGTTGGTTTTGTTGATGAGAAAAAAGCGCTAAAGCGCAACAGAGCAAAAGCCGGAGACCTTATTTTTATGACCGGTACTCTGGGGGATGCTGTGACGGGCTTAAATGCGATTCTAAATAAAACCCCACTGGATAAAAATTTACAGTACTGTGTTCAACGGCTTAACCGGCCAGAACCACAAATTAATGCAGGCCTGCTTTTGACTCGCTTCAGGGTGGCGGCAATTGATATATCCGATGGACTTCTAACCGATTTAAATCATATTTGCACAGCCAGTAAAACCGGTGCTGATATTTTTCTTAATCAATTGCCCCTGTCGGATTCTCTTAAGCAGTATTATGCCCAGGGCGATCATCAACCTGACTGGCAAACTATAAGCTGTGGCGGGGATGACTATGAGCTTTGTTTTAGCTGCGATGCGCAGTCAGCTGATGAAATGTTGAAATTATTTAAAGCCCAACAAATTAAAGTTACGCAAATAGGCCATATGACTTCTGGTATGAAAATTAACTGCATCGATGCAGAAGGCAAAGTCCGTAATCTGCAGAACCGAGGTTATAATCACTTTAATGAAAAACAATAAACCCATACCGGCATCTTATTTAAAAAACCCATTGCACTTTCTTTCATTGGGTTTTGGCTCTGGTTTAGCGCCGAAAGCACCGGGTACATTCGGTACCCTGGCGGCGATACCGGTTTATATTCTGCTCGTACAATTTGAATTATGGGTTTTTATAGCCGCTACCGTTGTTATAACGGCGATTGGTATCTATGTCTGCGGTTACACCAGTAAAGCGCTGGGGGTTCATGATCATTCGGGGATTGTTATTGATGAAATAGCCGGTTATCTGATAACAATGATTGCGGTACCGTTTCACTGGAAGTGGATTATACTGGGCTTTATTTTATTTCGGTTTTTCGATATTTTAAAACCCTGGCCTATTAGCTGGCTGGATAAAAGAGTAGATGGCGGTTTCGGAATTATGGTTGATGACCTGTTGGCCGGGCTGTTTTCATTAATCTGCCTACATCTTATTATCTACTTTATATAGCCTGATGCAAAGCGCATGAAAAAATATCGGTCATTACTGTTGCTATTGAGTTATCTGCTGGTTGCGCCTCTGTATGCACCCCTCTGTGCAATAGAGCAACTGGAAGTTCAGGCGTTAATGCCTGGCCTGGTTGTATTGAACGTAGATGGCAGCAGAACCTCAATAAAAAAAGGCCAGACATCGGAGCAGGGCATCACGCTTATCTCATCAACCACACAGTCAGCCGTGCTTGAAATTAACGGAGAGCAAAAAACGTATCGTATGGGTACCACGGTCAGTGTCAGTTTTACTCAGCGGGATCAAATTTCAGAGCAGATTTTTATTGATAAATACGGTATGTTTCGAGCTCATGGCAGTATTAATAATCAGTCGGTTCGTTTTTTGATTGATACCGGCGCAAGCAGTGTTGCCATGAGTGCTAAAGATGCGCGCAGGCTGGGTATTCAATACCGGTTAAATGGAAGGCCTGTGACTACGCATACCGCATCTGGTACAGCGAATGGCTGGGCAATAAAGCTTAAATCTGTGCGCCTCGGGCAACTCGTCGAGAGAAATGTGAGGGGTATGGTTATAGATGGCGATTATCCGCAGCATGTCCTGCTGGGTATGACGTTTCTTAATCGCATGAAAGTTGAGAAAGAAGGCCAGAAAATGACGATTATCAAAAAGAAATAGAGAGTTTTTAAAATTCAGGCTGGACTTTCTGATGAAAGTTGAATGTTTAAATTATATCGGGTTTTAATTCCCTGATACAGGCCGCAATAAATTATATTGGCTGAGGATATAACCGGAATAGCAAGCACCATTCCGATGAAGCCAAATAAATTTCCACATACAATTATACCGGTTATCACTACTAATGGATGAAGATTAACCGAACTTGCAATAACAGAGGGTATGACAATAACATTGTCGATAATCTGTGCCGCTAAAATGACTGAAATTGCAGCCCCTGCAAGCCAGAGGTCGACGGGTGTGTGACCAAATGCCAGCAATACAGGTAGCACCATTGCAAATAATGGGCCTATATAGGGTATTAAGTTAAGCATACCGGCTAACAGCCCCAGTAAAAAAGCAGACTCCAGCCCAATGGCATAAAAACCAGCTGTGGTAATTACACTCATTATTCCCGATTGAATCATAATGCCACGAATATATTCCTGCAGCTGATGGGCGACACGATAGTAAATTAACCAGCCGGTTTCAAACGTAGCGTTAGGTAATTTATCCAGTAACTGATTTCTGAATTTCCTGAAATCCCGTATTAGAAAAAAAGTAAAAATAGGAACCAGTACTAATAGCAAGGAAAGGCTGATAATCATGTTCGAGCCTTCTATCAACACCATTTTACCCCACTCATTAGCCTGCCTGAAAAAATGAGGCATTAATTCTTTTGACGGCAGATTAAAACCCAGTAAGCTCACGATATGTTGGCTGAAATCATTGCCGGTGTTGATAATTGTATGCCAGACAACAGGGAGCTGTAATTGCAACGCAGAAAGCTGGCTGGATAAATGGGGTAGCACTAGCCATGAGCCAGCTGCTCCGAGGGCAACCAGAATAAGCAGTACACTCAGAGAAGAAGCATTTCTGGATAAGCCGTAACGCTCAAATATTTCAGAAACAGGTTCTAATAATGCATACAGAGCAAATGAAATAATAATAGGTACTAACAGGGGCGCAAGTAACAATGCCAGTATTGCAATAACACTGCAGATCGCCATAAAAATTAAAAAGGTGCGAACGCCGGGTTTTTGTATAAATGACGACTGTATAATTGAATTCAGCATTAACTGTTCTGTATGGAAAGTAAAATATTGGTATGGCGCAGTCTGGCCGCTAAAACAGTGGCAATATTCAGCATGAACTGAGCACCGCTGCGCGGAGACCGTTTTATCCATTCATCGAGATCTGAACGAAGAAAAAACATGAGTTCGGTATCTTCAGTTGCAATGGCGTCAGCGGTTCGCGGCTCGTCAATCACCAGAGCCACTTCACCAAAAAAATCACCGGCAGACAATTCGGCCAGTAATTTATCAGCGGCTTTTATTTCAATGCCGCCGCGGCGAATTAAAATAATACTGGCACCGATGTCGCCACTGTTGAAAGCAATTTCGCCTTTTTTGTAATGTCGGGGGTGCATTGTTTTAACAAGATTGCGACATTCACGGTAGGATATTTTTTCGAACAGGGGTGTGGCCATCCACATTTCAGTGACTTCAGAAATGCGGTCATCTTTAGAACGAAACAGATTCTGCCAGAGAGGGTGCTGTAAACTCATGCGATAACATTATTGGTGTTGTTACCCAGAAGTGTAGCAGTTGTATTTTAAATCACAGGCATGCCGTTATCTTTAAGCATACGACATAACGCGATAAGTGGCAGACCAATCAGGATATTCGGGTCTTTCCCCTGCATGGTTTCAAACAGGCTAATACCCAGTGCTTCTGATTTAAAACTGCCGGCGCAATTGTAGGGCTGCTCTTTATTCAGATAATGTTCAATTTCACTGTCGGTTAATTGTCGAAATTTAACAACAAAGGGTTCGCAAATAGTTTCAGCAGACTGGGTACGGGTATTTAACAGGCACAGCCCGGTATGAAACGTAATGGTTTGCCCGGATGCGGCTTTTAATTGCTGAAAAGCAATATCGAAGTTTCCGGGCTTATGCAGTATGTTGCCATTTAAGGTGGCGCTCTGGTCTGAGCCAATAATGAGTGCATCTTTATACGATGTGCTCAGGGCGCGAGCCTTGCATTCAGACAGGCGTTTAACCATATCTTCGATCGATTCTCCCATAAGCGCTTTTTCATCGATGTCCGGGGATTCGCAAACAAATTCCAGTTGTAGTTTTTGTAAAAGCGCCTGTCGAAATGGCGAGCTGGAAGCCAGGACTAGTTTCATTTTTAAATAACTCCACATGATCACACAAAAAACGCATAATACCCTGACAGTGTGGATAGTCCATGAGTTTTCGCAATAGTTATGCGGATAGGCAGGACAGAAAAATCATTTAATCAGGTTCAATAACCTGATTGTTCGATGCTGTTATTGTATAATCAGGCTAATAACCAGAACAAATGCCAAATTCGCCCCTGTAATCACTGGAAATGCTTGAAAATAAAGGATTTTCTTTGACAGATCACCTAATAGCGGATATTATCGCGCGATTATTATGAAACCTACACTACCTGTTTATCTGAACTTCGTTCAAAAAGCCAATATCGGTACTGAACTTCAGGGAAATTGGCCAATAAGTCGTCTAAAAAGACTGAGTGAGGCGCTTCTTTCTAATGAAGGTGATGTTAAAGTTGAGCTTGTTTTTGATCGGGCAGGGCGGATCCCTTTTATTGAAGGGCACCTCAGGGCAGAGCTGAAGCTGAAATGCCAGCGTTGTATGCAGGAAATGGCCTTTGTGGTTGATAATAGATTTAAGCTGGGTCTTGTGCTGAATGAAAAGCAGATGACTGAGCTACCGGATGAGTATGAGCCTTACCTGGTAAAAGAAGATAACAATTTTCTGCCGGATATTCTGGAAGATGAGTTGTTATTGTCGTTACCGCTTGTAGCGATGCATGATTTTGACTGTTCTGAGCACCTTGTTTCAAATACCTCAGATCAGGATAATGAAGTGGGTATTATTGAGCCTGAAGAGGGTAAGAAAAACCCCTTTGCAGTGCTCAAGGATTTACTTTAGTTAAGTACTTTAAGTTATTGATTTATTGGAGAATTATTATGGCAGTACAACAAAACCGTAAAACACGTTCCAGGCGTGGTATGCGTCGTTCACATGATGCGCTGACAGGTGTTGCTCTGTCCGTTGAGCAAACCACAGGTGAGACACACTTGCGTCATCATGTAAGCCCGGATGGTTATTTTAAAGGGCGTAAGATTGAGGCGGCAAAAAGCGACAGCTAGCCTGGACAATATGATCGTTTTACCTGTGCTTTATCAAAATGCTCAGAGTAAAGCGGGTCTGAGTCGACTGAATATTATACGATTATTTTTTTATTGGGCCAGATAAGCTGGCATTTATAAGTTCAGTCGACTATTACTTTCCTGTTATGATACTTTGTGTTCCAGCCTTCCCTGGCTCATATCCCCTTATTTAATATCATAGAGACTATTAATGCCTGAAACCCCGATTATTGCAATTGATGCCATGGGCGGCGATTTTGGACCTGAAGTCACTGTAGCTGCAGCAGCTAAATTTCTCAAAAATAATAATGTTAATATCATTCTCGTGGGTCTTGAAGACCGGCTGAATAGTGAGTTCAAAAAACTTAATCTGAAAGCATCCGATCGCTTATCAATACAGCATGCTTCAGAGCTGGTAGCCATGGACGAATCCCCCTCGCAGGCTTTGCGCAAAAAGAAAGACTCCTCTATGAGGGTGGCAATTAATCTGGTTCATGAAGGCAAGGCTCATGCTGCCGTCAGTGCCGGAAATACAGGCGCACTTATGGCGACGGCCAAGTTCGTACTAAAAACATTGCCTGGCATTGATCGCCCGGCAATTATGACAACCTTGCCCAATACTAAAGCTCACACCCATATGCTTGATCTGGGGGCCAATGTGGATTCCAGTGCTGATCACCTGTTCCAGTTTGCTGTTATGGGGGCTGTAACGGCTTCTGCAGTGGATAATATCGAGAACCCCAGGGTGGGTTTGCTGAATGTGGGCTCTGAGTCGATGAAAGGTAATGCCCAGGTTAAGGCTGCAGAGCCTCTTTTGCAAAACAGCGACCTGAATTACATTGGTTTTGTGGAAGGTGATGATATATACAATGGATCCGTTGATGTGGTGGTCTGTGACGGTTTTGTAGGCAATGTATCACTGAAAAGTGCGGAAGGCGTCGCAAAAATGATTACTCAGTTTATGCGAGAGGAATTTGCGCGCAATTTATTGACTAAACTAATAGCCGTGATTGCCATGCCGGTTTTAAAATCGTTCAAAAAGCGGGTTGATCATAGAAGGTATAACGGGGCCAGTTTATTAGGTTTGAAAGAAATTGTTATTAAAAGCCATGGTGGCGCGGATGTATACGGCTTTAGTCGTGCCATCGAAGTCGCAAAACTGGAAGTTGAGAAATCAGTCCCGCAGAACATCGCAAGTCATCTTGATGCATTGCTTGATCAGTCAGAGCCTGAAAAAACGGCTTAATTGTTGAGAATGGGCTCTAATGCGAAGTGATTTATATGTATTAATCATTTGCTTCAGGTGAACCTCACGCCGGCCTGAGTGGTCTTAACACTGAATTATTATTAAAAACTTTAAGAGTAAATACTTTGAAATACGCACGGATTACCGGAACCGGTAGTTATCTACCTGAACGCATAATGACCAATGCTGATATTGAAAAAATCGTTGATACGACTGATCAGTGGATACAGGACCGCACCGGTATTAAGCAACGCCATATCGCTGCTGATGAACAAACCACCTGTGACCTTGCAGAGCAGGCGGCTTTAAGAGCCATGCAGGCGGCAGGTAAGAATAAAGATGATATAGATCTTATTATTATTGCGACTACAACACCGGATGTTGTTTTTCCCAGTACCGCCTGTTTGTTGCAGAAAAAACTGGATATACATGGTTGTGCGGCTTTTGATGTGCAGGCTGTATGCACCGGTTTTATCTATGCTCTGGGTATTGCAGATAACTTTATTAAGGCAGGGGCTGCCAAATGTGCGCTGGTTATAGGTGCCGAGACGCTTTCACGCATACTGGACTGGACCGATCGTGGGACCTGTGTGCTGTTTGGTGATGGTGCGGGTGCGGTGATTGTTGAGGCCAGTGAAACTCAGGGCATTCTGTCTTCGCACTTACATGCGGACGGCAGTTATGAGCATTTGTTGAATGTACCCACGGGCATTTCCAGAGATCAGCAGCGCTTTCGTGAAGAGGGCGCACATATCACAATGAAGGGTAATGAAGTCTTTAAAATGGCGGTTAATACCCTGGGGCGCATTGTCGATGAGACGCTGCAAGCCAATAATATGCAAAAATCTGATATTAACTGGTTAATACCGCATCAGGCTAATATCCGCATTATTAATGCAACCGGCAAAAAACTGGGGCTTAACCCTGATCATGTTGTTGTGACGGTGGATAAACACGGCAATACGTCTGCTGCATCCGTGCCCCTTGCGCTTGATACCGCGGTTAGAGAGGGTCGAATAAAAGAGGGTGAAATTGTCATGTTAGAGGCTTTTGGCGGCGGCTTTACCTGGGGCTCGGTGCTTTTAAAGTGGTAAATACAGGCCATATCAGTGAATTTTGATGGGCTTATTCCAGTTATCCTGTGTCGCCATATAGAAAAAACACTGGCATTCTATCAAAATGCCTTTCGCTATATCATTATCAACAAAACAGAAACAGATGATGGGCTGCAATGGGCGCACATCAAGTCAGATAATACCTTTCTGATGTTACAGAAAATCAAAAGTACGGCTGACAGCCATCAAGCCGTTGGCAATTTCACGCTGCATTACTATACTTCAGATGTAACAGCTCAGCACAGTTTTATGACCGCCAGAGGAATTAAGACTGGAGAACTCGAAGATACCGCTTATCATGTAAGGCAATTTAAGGTTACAGACCCTGAAGGAAATATCCTGTCGATAGGCCAGAGCAGCAATTAGGGCTTTTGCAAGCCATGCAGTCAGATATTGAAGTGATTTTCACAGAGCTTGCGCTGTTAGTGAAAATATATGTAGGAATTGAATAGCATGAACTGGGCAGGGGGTAGTGAAAATACCTGCAGGGAAAATTATTAAGCACAAACTGGTGCAGAGATCACCCGCTTAAAATATTACAGGGAGAATTAGTTGTTTGATTATCAGCTTGAAAATGAAATTACGCCAGAAAATAAACACCAGCTCGACCAGGATTTAAATCGTGGTTTGGCGCTGCTCGTTATAATTGCCGCGTCAGTAGTGGCCTCAAGCTGGCTTTTTCTGCTACCTGTTTATTTTGATATTAAAATAGTCGCTCAGGTATTTCCACTATTGCTAAGCGGCGCATTATTATTTTTATCTTCCCGTATTCAGAGTGCCTGTCTTAATAAACCGGTATTAATTGCGGCTTATCTGCTTAGTTTTATCAGCTGGTCTTTCGTTATATATCTGAGTGCCGCTATACCTGATGACAGTCAGAATAATTCAGCTGTGCAATTATCCGGTGTGGCTAATAGCGTATATTTACTAGGTCTGTGCTTTTTATTAATCTGGAGCAGTCGTTATATAAAGCACTATCAGTATCTCTCTCTGGCATCTGCTGTCAGTCTGGTTCTTATACTGTTTATGTTTACACCCCTGTCTATTACATATTTAATTGCTGTATTACTGCTGCTGGGTAGCAGTGTGGCCTTATCGGCTTCAAGCTTAAATATTGCAGCTGTTAGTTCAAAGGATATTGAAGAGTTTTCTGGATTTCTAAATGATGAGTTGTTACTAACTGCAGAACCCAAGGAGGAGGAAATTGTTCCTGAGCTTGAAATAGATGCCATACCACTGGATGAAACAAGCGTCAGTTACGACTGGGAATTAATATTAAGAGAGCTTAACAGTGAGCTTAAAAGTACCGCAGATGTCGATCAGCTGTTTAAGCGTATGCTGGTTTTTTTGCATGGTGCAATGGAGTACGATGCAGCAGCAGTTGGTATGTTGCAGGATAGAAGTATAAAAAAAATAGCGATCTATGGCGGTGATGAATTTCTGCAAAGCAAACCACTGAACTGGTCAAATCAACGGGTTAAAAAAATATTTTCATCTCGTGAGCCGATAACGGGTAAACAGGCTAATAGCCAGAACCCGGAGTCATTCGAATCCCTGCACAGGCTGGATGTGCCTGTCATATCGGGTCAGAAAGTAGTGGGCCTGGTTACATTATTCAGAGAATCGGCGAGTTTTAATGAAAATGATATGAAGTTGGCCGCGAGTGTCGTGTTTCATAGTATGGTAGCATTACGTGAGGCGCGTTTACAGGAAGAAATTAAGCGTTTATCCAGTATCAGTTTACCAACAAAACTTACGCTCTATAATAGAGAGCAGTTTGTTTCTAAAGTAAAGCCGGTTTTTGATAAACTAAACAAACCCAGGGAATGTTCACTGTTTATAGTAGAGATAGATAACATTGATACGGTCATTGACTCGCAGGGCAGAGATGCAGGTGTTTTACTGTATAAAGCAATATCTAAAACTATTATGTCAGAGTTGCGTAACAATGATATTTTTGGCCGCTATGGTAATGATGGTTTTATTATTCTTTTAGATGAAACCGATATGAATCATGCAAAATCAGTTGCGGAAAATGTTAGAAATAAAGTTTCTAAAATAAAACTAACGTATCAGAACTCGGATATAACCACAACCGTTAGTATTGGTCTCACTATTGTTTCTGATCAGAAAGAAGATCTGCCGTCACTTATGAGAAAAGCAGATATGGGATTGTTTGTGGCGAAAGAAAATGGTCGTAATACTATAAAAGTTAGTTTGTAATGAGTGTTTATGATTGTGCCGAATTTTTAGAAGGGAGCTGAAGCACTCATTGTCTACTGATGTTTAACTGAATACCTCAGGTTAAAATGTTATTGCGTTTTGCGTTAAAGCTGATTTTTCTAGGCTTATGCAACACTCTGTGAACGTTTTAACATATCTTTTGCATGGTCGATCGTTTGTTGAGTAATTTCAAGCCCGCCGAGCATTCTGGAGATCTCATCAACACGTTGTTGCATGTTAAGTGAGGCAATTTCTGTGCAGGTCTCCTTGTTGTTTGTGCTTTTATAGACCTGCATATGGTGATGCGCCTGAGAGGCGACCTGTGGCAAATGGGTAATACAGAAGACCTGACGGCTTTCCCCCAGTGCCCTCAGGTGTTTACCAACAATTTCCGCGATACCACCCCCTACACCACTGTCAACTTCATCAAATATAAGCGTGGGTATGCGGCCCTGTTGTGCCGTAATCATCTGAATGGCCAGGCTGATACGCGCCAGTTCCCCGCCAGAAGCGGTTTTAGCCAGTGCTTTAAACGGTTGCCCTGAGTTGGTGCTGACCTGGAATTCTATCTGCTCAGCACCGCTGGCTGAAGGGGTGTCTTTTGCTGTGAGCTGTATATTAAATTTACCGCCCGCCATACCCAGTGTCTGCATGGAATCACTGATGGCTTTGTTTAATTTTTTGGCTGTTTTTATTCGTGAAGCGGTCAGTTTTGCGGTCAGTGACTGGTAATCTGTGTTTAGCCTTTCAACGTTTTCTTTAAGCTCAGTTAAATTTTCATCTGCATGATCAAGCTCATTGAGTTCGCCTGCCAGGTTTTCATAGAGTTGATCCAGTTGTGCTGAGTCTACATTGTGTTTGCGTGACAGATCATGGATGATGCCCAGGCGCGTTTCTACTTCATTAAACCGTTGCGGGTCATTGTTTAAATTATCTTTATAGTCCCGCAGTAAGCTGGCGCTTTCTTCAATCTGTACCATGGCTTCAGATAGCATATCATAAACAGGGGAGAGCGAGCCATCAGTCGCAATCATGGATTCAATTTTCACAAGTTGGCGGGAGATTAGCGCATAGGCATTACTGTCATCTGAATCATAGAGTGAAACAAGAGCTGAGGCTGTGTTTTCACTGAGCTGGTCGGCATTGGCCAGTAATGCGTGCTCCTGCTGCAGTTGCTCAAATTCGCCGCTTTGCAGTGACAGGGCTTGCAGCTCGTTAACCTGATAACGCAATAAATCAAGGCGGTCGTTTTTATCTTTATAAGTTGCCTGTAAGTCGGTTAGCTTTTTCGTCTGTTGAGTCCATTCATTAAAGGTGTTTTTAACATCGCTTAATAATTTTTTATGTTTTGCGTAGTCGTCCAGTAGCTGGCGTTGCATATCCGCTTTCATGAGCGACTGGTGCTCATGCTGGCCATGAATATCCACCAGCATTTCACCCAGTTGCTTCATATCCTGCAGAGGAACCGGGCTGCCATTAATAAAGGCCCGGGAACGGCCATCGGCCCCCAGTCGTCTGCGCAGTAAGCAGTCACCCTCTGCATCAAGTTCCTTGTTTTGCATCCAGCTCTGCACATCCGGTAGTGTTGAAATATCAAATTCGGCACTGATTTCTGCTTTACTCGAGCCGGCCCTTACGCTGTCTGAATCTGCGCGGTCTCCCAGCAACAGGCCCAGTGCTCCCAGCAGTATAGACTTACCGGCACCGGTCTCTCCGGTCAATGTGGTGAGTTTGTCCCTAAAATCCAGGTCGAGGTGGTCGATTATGGCGAAATTACGTATTCGAATGTGATTAAGCATGGTGATGGATAGCGGCTAAAGTTGTTTACTCCAGTGAAGCTTAGCACGAAGTATTTCATAATAGTCATAATTAGCCGGATGTATAAGATGAATTTTATGTTGTTTTTTCTCAATAACGATCCGATCTGCAGGCTTAACGTCAAATGCCGTCTGACCATCAAATGTGACCTGTGATGTTGTTTGCTCACTGTTGCCAATGACGATTTCGACTTTGCTGTCTGCATTTACAACCAGCGGCCGGTTAGTTAACGTGTGAGGGCATATGGGAACCAGTGATATTGCGTTCAATGTAGCATGTAACAGAGGGCCACCGCTGGAAAGTGCATAGGCTGTTGAGCCCGTGGGGGTTGATACCACAAGCCCGTCTGCTCTTTGGAAATTGACAAACTGATTGTCAATATAGGTTTCAAACTCGATCATGCGGGCAACATCCCGAATATGCACAACCACATCATTAAAGGCATCGGCCTCAGCGATGATATCGCCATTGCGAATGACCCGCGCCTGCAGCAGAAAGCGGCCTTCATCCACATAGTTACCGTGAAGTATCTGCTCCATGTGCTCAATCATGTCATCGGGTGAGATATCAACCAGAAAGCCGAGGTGGCCCAGGTTGATTCCCAGCAATGGAATATTAAACTCGGCGAGTGAGCGTACCGCGCTTAAAAAAGTACCATCACCGCCGACCACTACCACCAGATCTGATTGCTGAGCCAGTTCGCTTCTATTTAGCAGATTTGTGTCAATCTGGAATTCTCTGATAAAGCCATTCGTGCTCTGGTCGTAAACCACATTACATGATTTCTGTGCTAAATAATCGACCAGTTTCCATATTGTTGCGCTAACAGCTTCATTATTGCCTCTGACTTTGGCAATAATACCGATGGTTTTTATATGGATTGTCATGCTTGTGCCATTTTTTTATGCAAATTGTTGATTAAATAGCCGTTAAATTATGATCAGGCTATACTGACTATCGGTTGTTTAACTAATGTGCGTACGTTTTTTAGCCAGTCACCTGAGCTTTTTCGGCCAGCTTATATAGCAGGTCTAACGCCTGCCTTGGGTTGAGTGAATCGACATCCAGCTCCTGTAACTGTACAACAATCGGGTGGGGAATATTGTTAAACAGTTCAAGCTGCCCGGTGGTTTTTTCAATAAATGACACATGCTCATCCGCTGACTGAGACTCCAGGGCATGTAATTTCTTTCGTGCATTATCAATAATATTATTAGGCACACCTGCCAGTTTCGCAACCTGCAGGCCATAGCTCTGACTTGCCGGCCCGTCTTTAACCGCATGCATAAAAACAATATTATCTCCATGTTCAACCGCATCGAGGTGTAGGTTTTTTACGCTGTTAATCTGTTCATCCATTGAGGTAAGTTCAAAATAGTGGGTGGCAAACAGTGTAAACGGTTTGCTCTCCAGCGCCAGACTTTCGGCACAGGCCCAGGCCAGTGACAGGCCATCAAATGTACTGGTGCCTCTGCCAATTTCATCCATCAGTACCAGACTTTTATCTGTTGCATTATTTAGAATATTGGCTGCTTCGGTCATTTCTACCATAAAGGTCGAGCGGCCGGAGGCCAGATCATCTGAAGCGCCGATGCGGGTAAAAATACGGTCTACTGGCCCAAGAATGGCTTTATCTGCGGGAACATAACAGCCAATATAGGCCATTAAAACAATCAGTGCGGTCTGCCGCATATAGGTTGATTTACCCCCCATATTCGGCCCGGTAATAATGAGCATGCGTTGCTGATCGTTGAGTATGCTGTCATTGGGAATAAAGCTGTTCTGAGTGACCAGCTCAACCACCGGATGTCGTCCTGAGGTGATTGAAATGCCCGGATCAGACTGAAATTCTGGTTTGCAGTAATTTAAGGTATCGGCACGTTCAGCAAAACAGCAAAGTGTATCCAGCTCAGATAAACCTTCGGCACATTGTTGTAACACATTTAATGAAACTAAAAGCTTATCCAGTAATTGATCGTAAAGCAGTTTCTCACGGCTCAGCGCACGCTCTTTTGCACTCAGCACCTTATCTTCAAAAGATTTCAGCTCCGGTGTAATAAAGCGTTCAGCCGATTTTAATGTCTGGCGACGAATATAATCCGCCGGAGCCTTATCCGACTGTGCACGGGAGATTTCAATATAAAAACCATGTACACGATTGTAGCTGACTTTTAAAGTGCTGATGCCGGTGCGCTCTTTTTCTCTGGCTTCAAGGTCGATCAGAAACTGATCGGCATTTTTGCTTAAGTTTCTCAGCTCATCCAGTTCACTGTCATAACCTTCAGCAATAACCCCCCCGTCTCGAAGCACAACCGGCGGGTTTTCAATAATGGCTGATTGCAGCAATGCATGGGTTTCCGGGTGTTCAGAAATAATCAGTGATAACTGTTTCAGGCGCTCACAATCAAGCGCTTTAAGCTGGCGTTGAATTTCAGGTAACTGTGCCAGTGAATTGCCCAGTGTATATAAATCCCGGGGTCGGGCCGACTTAATCGCCACCCGGCTAATAATGCGTTCAATATCGCCAATATGTTTTAAGAGCAGCTGAATTTCAGCATAACCACGATTGTCCAGCAGGGCTTCTATTGCACCGTGGCGCAGGCCCAGTTGCTCATGGTTTCGCATGGGGCGCTTAATCCAGCGGCGTAAACAACGGCTGCCCATGGCGGTGGAGGTTTTATCAATAATAGAAGCCAGGGTGTTTTCAGAGCCACCATTCAGACTGGTTTCAAGTTCAAGGTTACGCTGGCTGGCGGCATCCAGCATCACCGAATCTTCACTGCGCTCAACCCGTAAACTCTGAATATGGGGCAGGGCCGTGCGCTGTGTATCAGACACATATTGTAACAGGCAGCCCGCCGCCATAATGGCCTGAGTCATGCCTTCGCAGCCAAACCCCGCCAGATCCTTTGTGGCAAACTGATCGGTCAGCAGTCGTTGGCAGGTTTCCGCCTCGAAATACCAGGGCGGTTGTCGCCTGACACTCTTATAGGCCGATAGCAGCTGATAAAGCGTATCGTCTTCAGAAATCAGTAGCTCAGCCGGTTTAATACGCTCAAGCTCTGTCTGTAACTGCTCCTTACCCTGCAACTCCTGCACAAAAAAACGCCCGCAGCTGACATCCAGCACCGAAATGCCGATTTGCTCACCGGTTGATGCAATGGCCATCAGGTAATTATCACGGCGTTCATCCAGTAAGTTTTCATCGGTGACCGTGCCCGGGGTAATGACCCGCATGACCTTACGCTCAACCGGCCCCTTGCTAGTGGCCGGGTCTCCCACCTGCTCGCAGATAGCCACCGACTCACCGCATTTAATCAGTTTCGCCAGATAATTATCCGCCGCATGATAGGGAATACCGCACATGGGGATACCCTCACCATTGGATTTGCCCCGTGCGGTGAGGGTAATATCCAGAATTTGCGAGGCACGTCGGGCATCATCAAAAAACAGCTCATAAAAGTCACCCATGCGATAGAACAGCAGGTGTTCGGAATGCTCTGCCTTTATACGCAGAAACTGCTGCATCATCGGTGTGTGAGCACTGTTTGCTGCAGGGGCCGCCGTATTTTGCGGGGTTTTAGAGAGAACTTTTGGTCTTTCTTCGGTTGTTATTGCCATATAATGAAGGGTCTGTGCGGTTAGCGGCTTTAGTCAATTGTAAATTCTACTGTTAAGCGGCAGTTAGCGCAAAGATTTAGTGACTATATCGGGAGAATATCGGTGTTTTATAATGCAAGAGTCCGTTGCTCTAATTTAATGGCTTAAAAAAATCGCAGCTATCCCACAGCCACTGCATCGTGGCAGTCTATCAGGGCCATCTATTACTGTACTCATATTTGTTTGCCCTTAAACCTGTTCCTGGCCCATCAGGAAACCAAGCCTGTTATCTGTTTTTGATGGGCTAATCTCAATGATTTCTGCGTTAACAATATTCTGCGCAACAAATGGGTCTTCATTCACGCGAGTTTTCAATTCAGAGAGTGACGTATTATGTGCCATAATGCCGCCGCCCAGATCCGCTTGAATACTACCGGCCAATAAAAACACAGCATCATCAAAACCGCATTTGATCCACTCCATGTGAGCTTGCATAAATTGTCCGGCCTGTGTTTTGTTATCAGAAAATCTCAGTAATACAATGAACATCTTTATCTCCTGGTTTGTTATGTTAGAACAAATTTTTCATTACTTACGTGCAGGAATCTAACCAGTTATACATTTTTTTGATTTCCTGCATGACAAATTTCCTGTCCTGAAATGCGTTAGCCAATGTCGCAGCGCCCTGACTCCAAAGAAGTACGTGCAGAGCGAGCTCATCGGCGTCATCTGTGCAACCAAGCAGGCTAAATTGCTTTCCAAGCCAGATACGAAACAATGTGAAAAGTTTGTTCGCCGCGTTCTGTGATGTATGGTTTAATTTAGCAAGCTCTGTACACAAGGTGCCAACTGGACACCCGTAATGCTTAATTTTGTCCCAGTTCGTAATAAGAATATAGATATAACGCCTGATACGATCCTTTGGCGTTTTTTCTTCGCTTTCCCATTGATCAAGCATTATTTGCGTTCTGGCTAAACGGGCATCAATAACCGCATCCAGAATATCGTCTTTAGTTTTGAAGTGATGATAAAAATTACCACGAGATATTTTTACCACCTTTGCAATAGTGGTGAAAGAGGTATGCTCAAAGCCGTGCTGGTAAAACAAGTTGTCCGCCGCTTTTACAATATGTTCGCGAGTTGTAGTCGTACCCATAAAACCGGTTCCTGATTGGGATGTTATATTGAAAAGCCCAGGTAATGGTTATATCCCTTTTTGCCGCTCTTCTTCACCGGCGTAATGCAGGATGCCTGGAAGCTTGTCTGATGAAAACATTAGGACAGTTGTCCTGTAGTGTCAAGTGCAAAATGGATCTTTTTCACATAGGTTCCATCTCTGGCAAAACAATGGTCGAGGGGATTAACCTGGAAAAATCAGTTGAATCGCAAAAGTCTGCTCAAGCCCTTGACTTGCCGGGCTATATGAAAAAAACGCTCATCACCCATAAGGTGAATAGGCTTTTTTTCATTACGCCATGCAAATCAATTGCTTACACATCTTTTTTGCGCCCAACTGATTTTTCCAGGATTATAGGGTGTATGCGGTGAAATACTTACTATCTAATGTACAAAGAAGATAAAATATAAATTATAAGAAACAGGCAAAAATGTTTGTTGTATATTATGCCACCAACTGATTAATTCAGGGTTATCGAAAAAACAGGAAGAACAGAAAATGAATGAAGCCGATATTTTTAATCTGGTTCAGAGGCTGGCCCCTCAGTTGATTGAACAGAGAAAGATGCTGGCCAGTGCCGAGTCCTGCACCGGTGGCTGGATTGCCAAGTCTATTACCGATATGGATGGCAGTT